>WBZO01001545.1_pt1 | contig 35169 bp, 33 predicted proteins | sample 5204261 | NCBI WGS metagenome assembly WBZO01 (sample SAMN12412400, study PRJNA552823) | activated sludge metagenome | isolation source: activated sludge from anammox sidestream of wastewater treatment plant... | place: USA: North Carolina | collected 2017-09
TTATACAGATAAAACAAAGTTAGGTCGAAAGTAATTATAATTCAAAATTCTCAAAAAAACAGCCTAAAAAATGTCCATTAGAACACATCGTCTAAAAAATAGCCTAATTTTTGTCCATTATACCAAAAGTCATTATTTTTGCCCAAGCATGGACTGCATTTCGACATTAAAGCTTATCTTGACCGACTGAAATAGAAAATATAATTTGTAGATGATTTTAAAAGTATTGAAACCACGAAAGGCGCTCAACAAAGCCTTTTTAAAAGTAAAACCAAATAGAACTGACATTGAGCGTTTCAAAAGTCATCTCATCACGCTGCTTGATAGGATAAATGACACAGAAAGCGAGGAATTTCATAAAAACTTGATTTCTGATTTTCTCAAAGATACCTATTACAAGCAAAACCATTTTATAAATACCAAGGGCCGAAACGATCTTGTTATCCACAACGGACAAAATGCCAACTCGACGGTTGGAGTTATTCTCGAAGCGAAAAAACCTACCAATAAAGCCGAGATGCTCACACAAGAAAAGGTCAATGTCAAAGCATTTCAAGAATTGGTTAAAACTGTTATGTCTACAAGGAAAGCAAACGAAGACACCACCGATTTAGAAAACCAAATAGACCAATTGGTTTATCAACTATACGAATTAACGGATGACGAAATAAAAATTATCGAGGGAAATGGACAATAAATATATCGCACCTACGGGTGTATTATGATTCCGCACCTATGGTGCAAGTGAAAATAAAAACGTCACATCGTGGTGACATCGTAATAAACCCCGTAGGGGTGGCATCATAATAAACCCCGTAGGGGTGGCATCATAATAAAAACCCCGTAGGGGTGAAATCATAATATGTTGAAACCGAGAGCTATATCCTACCCATATTTATTATTAATATTTTATTGATTTTTTTTACAACTTCATGATTATAAATTTTGAATTTTATTATTTTTGTCTAATAAAAACATAAAATTCAGGCTATTCATGCTAAAAACACAGCAACATTGAGAGGGCTTTTAATCTTATTTTCATGTATTTGGGTTCAGACGACATTTGCGCAGTTTGGAATGATAGCTGACAAAGACGGCTATGTAAACATCAGAAAATCTCCAAGCATTTCTAATAATATCATCAGCACATTGGCCAATGATCAAATAGTATATAGTTTAGGAGCGGAAGGCAAATGGCTGCTTGTAGATTATGATTTTAACCATCAAATTAAAAGTGGTTATATCCATGGTTCTAGAGTGCAATTTATAGATGTTTTTGACCAAATACCTTATAGCAATCTTACCGACTCCATTGTCACTTTTACAAAAGAATCCTTACATATAACGGCGACCAAAAAGAGATTTGACCCTGCGGATAACCATTTACAATATCATCAAGCCGACACTTCAACAAACGAGATAGGCGGATTGGAAAAAATAAATGGAAAAGCTATTTGGGGAACCGATGGCAATATTCCAAAGTACCAATACGGTCAATTTACTGTGTTCATGGATGATGATACCCTTCATTTGCCTATTGATGATTTGTTTGAACCAAATTTAGGCAATACAACCGTTCACATTGACGAGCAAAATCATATGATGTATATTTCTGCAACGAACAGTGATGGAGCAGGAACTTACGTAGTATTATGGATCATAGAAGAGGGCAGATGTAAACAACGTATCACAACCATACCATACTGACAATGTAATCACTACTTAACCATCAACAGACACACACATAAAAACAGAACATATGACAACAACCATTAAAATCATCAATTCCGCTTTAATACTTTTTGCCGTTTTTATGGGTATGAAACACGGCTGGAATATGCTCAATGCTAAACCCGAGATGCTAGAAATGTTTGGGAAATGGAATCTCCACAAAAACTTTGTCATCGCAAATGGAGCCGTAACGCTACTTTCTGCCATACTCATCTTGTTTCCTAAAACCTTTGTATGGGGAAACTTTTTGATGGCATTAGGCATTTTATTGATTATCTGCATGCAACTTTTACATAAGGATTTAAAAGGAGCAGCTATTGAAGTACCTTTTTTATTGCTCAATTTAATCATCATTTACCTTCAACATCCTTTAAAAGCACATTAAAAATGAAAAGCGCTTTTATTATATTTAGTTTTGTTCTAGCAGTCAGTGGCTGTGCTCAAAATACAAAAAATAATACACCAAAAAAAGAGTCAATAACAATTAACAATCAAAATACAATGGACTTAACAAAAATCAGCAACCCTACTGTAAAAAACGCTATCGAAGCATTACAAGCCAACGACAAAAACGCTTGGTATGCCTTCTTTACAGATGATGTGACCTTTACCGATGACGGAAGAACAATGAATTTCAAATCATTTTTTGACAATGCCTTTAACCATAAGGAGAAATTTCTAACCATAGATCAAGTAGATAATGATGGCAAAAATATTACAGGAAATTTTTACGCAGGTCAATGGGGTACTTTTAAGGTATTTTTCAATTTTCATCAACAAGCCGATGGCAAATTTAACCGTTTAGACATCGGTCAGGCAAGATAAGCTTTTCTACATCTATCAAAATCCTTATTATGAGTACTAATCGGTTAGAAGCATTTAGCGATGGTGTATTTGCTATTATCATTACAATTATGGTACTGGAATTGAAAATTCCCGAAAATTCAGGTTGGGAGGAACTTCTAAAACTTCTTCCTGTCTTTTTGACCTATATCATTAGTTTTATTTATGTAGGGATCTACTGGAACAACCACCATCATCTATTTCAGATAGGTGAAAAGGTCAATGGTCAAATTCTATGGGCAAATTTGCATTTACTTTTTTGGCTTTCGTTGATGCCTTTTGCAACTGGATATATGGGACACAACCATTTTGAGCCCATTCCTACAGCACTCTATGGTTTTGTCCTTTTTATGAATGCAACAGCGTGGGAGATTTTAGCTCAAAAAATGATAAAATTTGAAGGTCAAACGTCCCAAATAGCACAGATATATAAGGGCGATAAAAAGAAGTATATTTCCATTATTTTATATCTATTAGGTATAGGTTTATCCTTTTTTGCTGTTAAAGTTGCCCTTTTTCTTTACTTTTTAGTGGCCATATTGTGGATCATCCCTGATAAACGCTTTGAAAATCAGCGATCTTCTTAAGTGCCGACATGTAATAAAAAATTAATCCCATATCTTATCAATTATCTCTATTTTGTGTATTAAAAACCCTACAAAATAGATGCGCATCAAAAATGAAACGCATAGACATGAAAGTGTAGGTAGTGGTTCTGAGCTTTCGTAATATATAGGATGGATACTCAATACCATTGCTTAAAATTTATCCAACTGAAATAATACCCTTATTCAGCAGTGAGACCTTAGCTCATACGTAAGTAATGGAAAAATGATATGGAATAAAGACGAATATTTAACCCTCTTTAGGCATGAGAAATGTACTACATGAAAATGCTACTTCATATCTATTGCGGTACCCGCTTTTCTGTACTCGATATAATAATACTATACCTGAGGAATAAAAACGCAGAGCCTCGTAACTATTTTATAGCATTCTCATTCATAATACAGTCTAATGGGTACAATGGATTAAAAAAAATCCAGCTTGTTTAGATAGGTAGAAAATAGTCAGCATTTGATAAAAAATTCTTTCAAATCTCATTGTCCTTTGACTTTCGATAATGCTTCTGTGGTTCAAATCTGCTATGACTCAATTATACTATCCCTATGTTAAAAAAGCTTTACTCCATCCTGACAAACCTACTTTCTGTCCAGTTGTCTGCTATTCCGTACCTCCACCTCACCATGTACATTCCTGACGGTAGTTGGTCTATGTATATACTGCCGTCAGTGGTAGTAGCAGGACTGATTACATTATTGCCCATCATATCATAAATGGAGTATTCAATCGCATCACCGGAAGCTTCTGAGCTGAAGTATAATTTGTCTGTAGTAGGATTTGGATAAATGAACATAAGTTTATTGTTGTCCTGAAACCGAGCTGACCTAACCGGTGAGTATGAGCTCGCCCCCGAATAATCTCTCTGCAGCAGGCGATAGTAATTGATTCCGGGACGTGGCCTTTCATCAACGTAGCTGTAATCAAGCCGTGTATGGCTATTGCCACCGATGGCGGCAGAGGCTACCTCGTCAAGTGTCGTCCACTCGATCCCATCTCTGCTCCGCTGCACATCGAAACCACGATTATTCACTTCTGACACAGTCGTCCATCTTAGTACCACCTCGTCACCAGACGGTACCGCCTCAAACATTAAAAGTTTTATAGGAAGAAAACTACAACTTCCCTGACCGCCATCGTATATAGTCCAGCCTTTATCAACGTCCAGATACATTCTCTCATTAGCTACGTCCGGGCTGTAGGTGATTCCGTCTGCACCGAGTGTACAGTTAGAAGGTACGGTCGGGTCATTTGCCCAGCCAAAGAGGGTGCCACTATAATTCTCGCAGCTCATACCACTGTCCTCGAACATCTGAACTAAGTATACCCCTGCAGATCTTAATTTCCAGGCGCCAAGATTTTGATTGAAGGATGTAGCGTTAATAAACATACCGCCCATATCAGTCACATTGGACACATTCCACGACCCTATATCTTGATTGAAGGATGTAGCGTCAATAAACATAATCTCTATACTAGTCACATTGGACACATCCCACGACCCTATATCTTGATTGAAGGCACTGGCACCGGCAAACATACCGCCCATATCAGTCACATTAGACACATCCCACGACCCTATATCTTGATTGAAGGCACTGGCTTGGAGAAACATACCTAACATATTAGTCACATTGGACACATCCCACGACCCTATATCTTGATTGAAGGCACTGGCTTGGAGAAACATTTTCCACATATCAGTCACATTGGACACATCCCACGACCCTATATCTTGATTGAAGGATGTAGCTCCCCAAAACATTTCTCTCATATAAATCACATTGGACACATCCCACGACCCTATATTTTGATTGAAGGCACTGGCATAAGAAAACATATAGCTCATATCAGTCACATTGGACACATCCCAATTGCTGATGTCTGAGTTAAATGAAGTTGCATATCGAAACATAGCGGACATATCAGTCACATTACTCAAATCAGGATTATCCGCTGCACTTATATTAAGGTTAGAACAGCCGTAGAAAGCTCTATACATGCTCTCCCATTGGGCTGTTCCCCACTGTGCGACATCAATGAGCTTGTCCTTATCCGGCCCATTGTTGATTTGGAATTGCTTGAGGTTAGCCGGCGTCGTCATGGTCAAGGTCACGGTATTGCCTGCCGGTATGCTTAATCCACTGAGGGTGACCGCTCCTAGGGATGGCTGGTTAAAGCTGCCTGAGCCGCTGTTGCCACTTGGTGATGCCGACCAGGTGTAATTGACAGCTCCGGTGGTCTTGGCATTGAAGCGAATTTGTGAAGCCGCACCAGAAAAAGACCACTCCGTGATAAACTCTGACTGAGCACTTAAGGAAAAATTATATAAAAATAAGAAACAAAGTACTGGAAAAAACATAAATCTCTTGATGTAAATGTTTTGCATATCTTTTGCATTTAAGGTGTTAAGAAATGGATATTTAGGTTCATTGTTTAACTTTACTAAGTCAGCAATCGGTTAGATAAAAATTATACATACACTATGATTCTGCCTTGTATTTTGCCGGAGAATTTAGGTTTGAACAAGTGTTTTCTACAATTTCGATTATAAGCTGTAAGGAGAGTTGCCACATATTTTATTTTAAACTTCTATTTAAAGGTAATCTGTTAATTAATTGAGTCCAAATCTATTATAAAGAATAGATTGCTAGCGTCTAGTGACATGTCTGTAGATAAGTAATCAACTTAATCATAGAACATAACTATATATGACCCTTTTCGAAAGCAATTTCTTTTACTAAAGATTTACATAAATATTATCATTGGGTATTTTAATGTTAGAACAAATAAATTAATACTTAACCCTTATAATTACTAATCGTATTATTAAGATTGAATTTTCCAATAACACTTTCCTTGTATTTGTAATATATTCAGTTGTAAAATATTTTTCTGATTTATTATACAAATTATAATTAGTTGATTTTAATAAATATGCTTACATCATCCATAGATACATAATGTCACCCATCCATACAAAAGTAAAAACACATTTTCATGTATTTTTTAAAACTTGATATTCTAAGGAGAAAACTTGATAAGTGTGGTAATTTTCTTCATTTTTGACTTTTCATATTATCACACTGACTCCAAATTTATATAAAACAAACCAAAAAGGATAGACTAGGTACGACTGTCTAATTCAGAATCTTTATAATATCTACAAAATTGAACTGCCCTTAATGAGCAGCCCAGACGACTTATGTTACGATTACGACGCGGTCGCCCAATTGCTCTTTAAGTAGTGCTATGAGTTTTGTACCTAGTGAAACGGAAGCAGAATTAGGTTTGTCGGCATTCTGGATACCACGACCATTATCCTTATAGTCCAGGACCAACTTACCATTGACATCACTATAGGCTCGTATCGAAACGACCGGATGCTCCACCTCTTTAAATGCATGCTTAACGCTATTAGTAATCAGCTCATTAACTATGATACCGATGCGCATGGCATCTTCGGCATTGACAGGGAGTTCTGAAAGGTCAGACTGAAAAACAATCTTTTTATCGGGGTGAGCAAACAACGCTTCCAGATGCGCAATAAGCTCCGAAAGATAGTTTTTGATGGATATTTCCCTTTCCTGATCATTTTTAATCAGATTGTCATGTACGAGTGCAAGCGTCTTTAGACGATTACCACTCTCCAGCAATAGCTCCTTGGTTTCACTATTCTCAGAACGCCTACCATGCATTTCGAGCAAGGAAGACATAAAGGAAAGGTTGTTTTTGACCCTATGATTCAACTCTTGATTCAGTATCTCAATTTGGTTTTTTTGCCGACGGATATCAGCTGTCAATTGCTTCTGTTTTTCCTTCTGAATATATATCATCGCTAATAATCCGCACAATAGGATGATCCCGACTATAGCGATATAAAGTATTCTTCTGTGTTGGATAATAGTCATTTGACTTTCTACCTGCTTCGCCTTCAACTCTTGATTTTCAGCTTCTTTCTTTGCTGTTTCGTATTTAATTTCTAAATCGGCAACCCTCGTTTTGATATCTGCATTTTGTATCGAGTCTTGTATGCTGATATAATCCTTATAGTATCTATGTGCACGCTTGTAGTCACCGGTTATCTCGCAGTATTCAGCCCAATATTTATAGGCATCCTTTATATCTTCCGGAATATTTAGCTGCTTAGAAATGTCCAGCCCTTTTTGTAGAAATGATTTGGCTTTCGGAAAGTCTGCTTTCAGCGTATAGGCCCTGCCTAAATAAATATAAGTCGGTGCAATGCCTTCTCTCAGCGGAAATTTCTCCTTGATCTCTTTGGCCTTGAGTAGATGTAAGAGGCCCTTGTCGATCTTGCCACTATCAAGATAGAGACAGCCAAGGTTATGGTATATCTTGGACTTTTCTAGCTCATTCTTTAACGATTCATTCAGTTCTAAAGATTGTAGATTGTAGTAGATTGCACTATCTAGCTTTCCGAGTTGCTCGAAACTCACTGCCATATTTAAAAATAATTTTGCCCTGATAGAAATCGCCTTTTGACCTCTTGAGTAGGATAATGCATCTCTAGAATACTGAAGCATTTTCTCATAATTATCTAAATAGTAATACATCACAGCTATGTTATTTAGACTTTCCGCCATACCGAGTGTATCGCGATATTGCTTTGCTATGTTAAATCCTTTGAGATAATATTTTTGTCCTTCAACATAATCACCCTGAATGTCATACAGCATCCCGAGGTTAGCATAGGTATTCTTATTATATTCTGTGCTATCCATACCCCGCAAGGTGGCTTCTGCCTCTGTAAGCATCGCTTTAGCTTTATCATATTCTCCTGTAAAAATCAATTGACTGGCTATGTTATTTAACACCAGTGACCTGTGAAATTCATCCTTACATTTTGTATATACATCCACACTCTTGTACATGTAATATAACGATGAATCAACCCTTGACTGAATGTTGAAAGCATAACCGATCTGGTTTAATGCAGAGGCCTCGCCTATTAAGAGATTCGCTTTTCGGGCAAAATTCAATGCCAATTTTCCATAATAAACTCCACTGTCAGGAGCAGTAAAACAAATATCCTTACTTATTTTGAATGCCGCATCCATTTTTAAAGAATCAGATGTATTCGGCAAACTCAGGATGCGCCTTTCTTGCTGTAAATTGGGCTGACTAACGGCTGTCACCTTCATCAATATCAGCATTGCAAATACAATATAATTTTTAAAACAACCTATTTTTGACCGATAAAAAAGTAATCCCATCATTGCGTTGTGTTATTTTAAGAGCAAAATACTGATCTTTACTTTATTTCACAAGACAATTACTTTATAATTACTCATTTTCAGGAAAATATATGATTTTTATGATGCCATCTTGTATTAATATTACATATCGGTTATCATTTCGATTCATTTATACAATTCTGATGGCGTAATTTGAGACAATCCTAGATAGAACCCCATACGTATCAAAAAACAATTATAACATTATAGTCTATACGATCTATTCCGTCAGACTGTACAACTGACATAGATGCTTGAATCAAAGATTTATAAACGAATTATTTTATTCATCAATTCGACTTTATAAGTTGAACTTACCGGTATTTCCAAAATACCACCGTCAGACATTCGTATAAAAACTTGAAAACTATTAAAAGAGTCAATATAATCAGAATTAACGACATACGAGTTGTGACATCTGATCAATTGCGGCATCTTAAGTCTATTAAGCAAGGATTTCAAGTAAACATAATGCCTCACTTTTTTAGACACTGTAATAATATCTGTATAGCTTCCTTCTGATTGCAGATACACGATCTCCGATTTTTCAATTCGTTCGTATTTTTCTTTAACCTTTATATAAAAACAATCAGATTCGCTGATTATCGGACTATGATCTATATCAATCTCGGTTCCTATATTTGACTGATAGTCAAAACTGCTTACCACAAAATCAATTGCTACTTCAAGTTGTTTTGAAGACATTGGTTTTATAAGATATGCTGACGGCTTGGTCAACTTAGCACGATTTCTAATTTTTTCATCTGAAAAAGCAGAGATATAAATTAAAGGTTTGTGCATTTTCTGCTGTAATTCCATCATTATAGCGATGCCGTCTTTTTCGCAATGCTCTAGCAATATATCTACTAGAAACAAGTCAGGAGTTACTTTCGATACCAGGGCTTTGACTTCTTCATAATTTTTAGCAGTATAAACCTTCTCAAAACCTATTTCCTGCAAGGTTTCCTTTATATTTTCTGCGATGATCAAGTCATCCTCTATAATTAAAATGTCCAGGTTTTTTGCCTGCATCAGTTGATTTTTGTTATATCGTTTGCAAAAATAAAATTGAATGTTTAAAAATATATTCCGATCCGCACCTCGCGATCTTTCTCACGACTATTGATACAAAGACCATTTTATGCAAAAAAATAAAAATAAATTGACATTGTCAAGTTATTTATAGCTTAGTATCAAATTATTGTCTATATTCGTCACTGCACAAGAGAACACAAAGAGTTTTACTTAAAATGTAGCGTTTAATTAGGTGAAATGGCGATCATCAGCACGACAAGCTTACTAAATAAAGGAGAAGAAAATGGTTAAGCATGCAAATATGGAATACGACAAAACTAAATATAAAATTTGGACTTGGAAGCATCCGGCTATGCTGCATTGGCTGATCAACCCGGGCCTTGCAATCAATGAGTTGCTAATAGGACAAAGGATTCCAAAAATAATCCTAATTGAAAAAGATGCTTCAAAAAGTTTACAAGAAAAAACCATAATCCCTTGCCCTCATTGTGGTACATTGCATTCCGGATTAAAATGGTCCATAAATAATAATGCATTTAAAAATTGGTTTGGACTATATTGCGACAATTGTGGTAAAATCATTCCCTGCTTAACAAATCTAACGAGTTGGTTATTACTGGGCGTGACTTTTCCTATATGGGTTTGGTTTAAAGACAAATGGAAAAAGAATTGGCTCGATATTCAACCGAGTAGATATGAAAATCTTGACCTAGAAAATGTACCTAATCCATTTGATGGGTATGGTTGGATCAAAAAAGGATTGTACTGGAGTTTATTCATGTTTGTTTTTATGACCTTTTTGTATCCAATAATCAAAGGAGAGAGCATTACACTAAAACATGCGCACATCGACATCCCAGTGTGGATAATTGGAGGACTTTTATTTGGTTACATCATGAAGCTAGTAAATGCAACAAACAAACCCAATGCACAAATGAATTAAGAAGCGCGATATAAAAACGACCTTGGGTTCAATGGCGAGTAGGCAAGCCCTTTTGGGAACTTTTCACTATAACACAGCGTTAGTAAGTGTTTCAGAACTTTCGCCTAAAATTACTCGGACAAAGGTAATATACCAACGGTGACCACTTATTTAACTATCATCAACTAATGAGCGATTATATAAATTTCATAGACCATAACGCCATAAAACTGGCTGAATTAGCTAGCGATATAGGCGACTATAAGTGTGCCGCATATAACTATAATAAGGCACTCAATAGACTTAGAAAATATCAGGGAGATCAAATGCAACCCATCATGATGGCCAATGAAATGAGTAGAAAAATAGACGAGATCAACACTAAATTGCACACGAGTAGAGATATTTTGACATTTGATGTATGGAAATTGACAAAAAGTTCATTTGTTAAAGGAAATCAATGTTTAAAATACCTTTATTTAGATAAATTTAAAAAACAAGAGAAAACCCCGATTAGCCCTGAAAAACAGCAGATTTTTAAACAAGGTCATGCATTTGAAGAATTGGTAAGAAAGAATGGCTTTCCTAATGGTATCAATATAAAAGACAAGGTAGGCCAATTTGCATATTTCAACTCATATACTAGATACTTACTAGATTCAAATCGCCAACAAACCCTATATGAAGCTACTATTATTGAAAAAGAGGTGCTTGTCATGTGCGATATCCTAGTAAAAAATGAGAACAACGATATCCATATCTATGAAATAAAACTCAATACAGAATGTAATGAAGCGATCATTGCTGACTTATCGGTTCAATATGCAATCTGTAAAAATCGATTCCAGTCCGATTTAAAATCATTTAACTTGATATTGAGATCAGAAGATGATAGTGAAAAATGGAAAATCATAAATTTGACTCATGAATTAGAAAAGCAAATGGATACCGTAATGGAAAGAATCACAACTTATAAAGATATTTTGCTCAAGGATGAACCTTCCATACCTATGGGACAACATTGTTACAAACCCTACGAATGTGAATTTGTTAAGTATTGCACAAATAAATGCTAACATCAAAATCACAGCAAAATCCCGATACATTAACACACTAAAAAACGCTAAACCCGATACAAAAAGCAATGTACATTTCACAATAAATAAAAAAAATTTAAAAAAAAACCGCCACCTGTTTTGACGAAGGGACAAGCATATTAAACAGGGAATTGCGGCGCTTCGTCCCAAGGGGTGCGATGCCCCATACTATGTCGGTCGAAAGACCACAAGCCTTAACAAGCTGACAACGAAAAGGTGAAGAACAGAGTAGCAATACTCAAACTGAAATAGAGTTTGCAAGCCAAAGGATACCGCTTGGACACATGGTTCAAACTCAACTTGACTTCCCTCCATTTTAGTGTTCTTCTCCTTATTGAATTGACCATAATCAAATAAAATATAAAAAATGAGCATTTTTAAAAAACAATATCAAGTAAAACCCAATACTGTCGGTTTTCTATTCCGTAACAACATTTTTGAACAAAAATTGACACCGGGCTATCACGAAGTTTGGGATTGGAAAAATAGGACGGAGTTATACTTACTACCTGAAACCACAAAACTATTGACGGTTACGAATCAAGAAGTATTGGCCAAAGACAATGTAGCGCTTCGATTTTCATTTAATGTCATTTACAAAATAAATGATGGACAGCAGTTTCTTAGCAAGTTTGCGCTTGATCGGCCGATAGATGATATCATTCTAGAAGCAGAGCGCCGTATTCATAATATAGTACAGGTGTATATCAGAAACAGAATTGCAGAAATGGATAGTGAATCTATCAATGAAAATAGATATGAGTTGACCGAGTTTAAAACGGCTGAAATGGAGAAAGAAGTTTCAGACTTTGGCATCACCATAGAACAAGCCCAGCTGCGAGACTTAACATTTCCAAAATCAATTCAAGACTTATTTGCTAAACATTTAGAAGCAAAAATCAGAGCAAAATCAGAGCTTGAAAATGCCAGAACAACAGTCGCAACAGCAAGGGCATTAAAGAATGCTTCTGAGCTCATGAAAGATGATGATAATATTAAGTTTTTCCAAATCATTGAGACGATTACCAAAATTGCCGACAAAGGAAAACACACCTTTATGATCGGAGATATTAACCAACTGACTAAAAAATAGGACGATAGCAATAAGCACTTCCCAAAAATTCAATAAAACTTTTATACTTTAGCTGTACAATTGTGCTATGATGGCTCGGTGATACCCCATTCTACCATGCCTAACCATCGTCTATGATTGTGTGATACTAACATCAATAACAGTAGAATATATAAGTGAATCAAAAATGACGATATTAAAATACCTGAGTTTCAGCATTTCCATTGTTTTTATTTCGTTTATTGTCGGAATGGTTTTGACGGCACTTATTAACAAATCCGAATTTTATACAAAAACTTTATCAAATCTAAACTTTATCCGCAATCAATTTCTCAATCATTTAATGGGTGTGGGACTGGTAAAATGGGCTGTAAAAAATACTTTTTTAAAATACCTAAATCCAAATCTAAAATTAGACGGGAAGGCGAATATTTCTGATTTAAATAATATCCGAAATCAAATGACGAAAGCAGAAATTGATCATTTATTTGGGTTTTTATGCGTGACGATCATTGTGATTTTTAAAATTTTCAACCAGGAATATATTTTTGCCGGCATCCTCTTGATTGTAAATATTTTAATGAATTTATGCCCATCATTATTGCAACAGCAGAATAAAAGGCGAATCGACAAAATAATGACTCGATTCAAACCATAAAAATCAGCTAAAGCTGCATTGTAAGGTGGCGAGCATTAGGATAGATATTCAGAAATCTGTGATATATTTATTCTTTTTAAAGTTGACTTTACCTAAAACACCATATCCATATAATGCATTAAATCCCTATTAGTCATTAGACTTTGTGACGAAGGGAAATGATACAAAATAGCTATACGGCTCGGAGTTTTTAATCCGCATTCACAGTTTTAGTACGTCGAGGACAGTAAAATGAGTACGAAGTAGCATTTTCATGTAGTCAATTTCTAAAGCGCTATTTTGGGTTAAACAACAAACAAATTATTGCCAAATTTTTGGCTCACTGTATAACGCTGGTTATTGACTTCAATTTCTATCGAACCATCAAATTCTAGACGACTAATGACTTTAATCTTACTGTTTAGGTCTAAACCTAACTTTGCTACATATTGTAAGAATGCTACACTGCCGTCCTTTACCGCAACTAATCTGCAAACATTACCTACATTCACTTCAGAAAGAGAAATACGAGCTAATTTCTTAATCTCACCTTTCTCATTTGGAATAGGATCCCCATGAGGGTCAATCTCGGGAAAATCTAGAAATATTTCTAATTGCTTTACCAATTTTTGAGATTTTATATGCTCTAATTGTTCTGCAACTTCGTGAACTTCATCCCAAGTAAAATCCATCTTCTTATATAAAAATGTCTCCCATAAGCGGTGTTTTCTTACAATTTCAACTGCAATATCTTTTCCCTTCTTAGTTAAAGTAATTTTTCCATACTTCTCATAAGAAACTAGATCCTTTTCCTTCAACTTTTTAAGCATGTCATTGACACTGGCAGGCTTAACCTCCAAAAATTCAGCCAACTCGTTGGTGCCAGCTTCTGTTTTTTGCCCTATTTCATAAGTTAAATGAAACAGTGCCTTTAAATAATTCTCCTCTGTTTGTGATACCATAGCCCAAAGGTAAAAAGATTTTTTTAATTTATTTTGTTAGTCTTGCCTAACTTTTATAATTTTGCACATAAAACATTTAATATATGCTGATGAGAATCTCCATTTTACTATTTATACTTTATTATTCCAGCACACTCAGCATTGCTCAACAACGAACCATTTCAGGAACGATATTGGATGCTGATACCAAAGCAGCAATTGAGTTTTGTAATGTATTGCTTTCACAAGAACAAAAAGGAACACTTACAGATGAAAATGGGAAATTTTCTCTCCGGATAGCCGATACTATAAACCGACCTATACTTATTTTTCAAACCTTAGGATATCAACAAGATCGTTTACAGATTTCACCCAATAGGAATGATTATCTTATTTTTTTAAAATCTGACAGTGTCGTTTTAGAAGATATTGTGATAACGGGTGTGACTAGAGCAACACTTATCCGAGAAAATCCGATATCGATCACCACTGTATCACCCAAGGAAATAGAAAGAACAACTGAAAACAATGTCATCGACGCATTGGTCAAAAACGTTCCGGGTTTAAATGCCGTTAAAACAGGGCCTAATATTTCAAAACCTTTCATCCACGGATTAGGCTATAATCGTGTACTGACCCTTTATGATGGCATAAGGCAAGAAGGACAGCAATATGGTGACGAACACGGTTTAGAAGTGGATGATTATAACATCGATAGAGCAGAAGTGATTAAAGGACCTGCTAGTCTATTATACGGAAGCGACGCCATAGCAGGCGTGATTAGTTTATTTCCAAAATTACCCAAAGAAAATGACAGTAAAATTCACGGAAGATTGGTCACTACATATCATACCAATAATAATCTGATCGGAAATGGTTTGAACCTTAATTATGCTGACGACCATTTTTTATTTGCATTGGGTGGTTCATACAAAATGGCAAAAAATTATCGAAATCCTATTGATGGACGAGTTTATCTGACCAACTTCAATGAAAGGAACTTTTCTGCTTTGGCAGGTTACCATTCTACTACAGGTTATACACACCTCAACTTTACCCTTTATGATAATCATCAGGGAATACCGGATGGTAGCAGAGATGCTCAAACTCGAAAATTTACAAAGCAAATATTTGAAGGTGATGATGACGACATAACAACTAGACCTTTTGTTACGGACATTGAATTGAATTCATACAAAATACCCGATTTGTCTCAACACATTCAACATTACAGGCTCTATTTGCACAGTTTCTACGCTATAGGAAAGGGTGATATAGATCTCATACTGGGCGGACAACAAAATATCAGAAGAGAATTTACCCATCCTACATTACCCAGACAAGCCGGCATGTATATGCAATTAAACACAGTCAACTACGGAATACGCTATAATGCGCCAAAATTTACCAACATAGAAACCGCCGTCGGAATGAATGGAATGTTGCAAAACAACAAAAGTAAAGATGCAACTGATTTTCCTATACCTGATTACGACTTATACGATGTCGGCACGTATCTATATACAAAATGGAAAAAGGAAAGATGGAGTATAAGCGGCGGCATTCGTTATGATTTACGGCACATTAGATGGGATGACTTTTATGTAGGAATAAACCCTCAAACAGATTTTGAACAAAAAACAGACGCTAATGACCCAAAAGCTATATTACAATTTCCGTCTTATCGGAAAACTTTTCATGGTGTCAGCGGAAGTATAGGCGCGACTTTTAGATTTTCTCAAAATCTCAGTTTAAAAACCAATATCGGGAGAGCATATCGCTCGCCAAATATTACTGAAATAGGCAGTAACGGCCTTGATCCAGGTGCACATATTATCTATCTGGGTAACAGAAATTTTAGACCCGAATTTTCATTGCAGGAAGACCTAGGCATCAGTTTCAAGAATAAAGATATATCGGCAGACGCAAGTTTTTTTAATAACAACATCCAAAATTTTATTTATATGGCAGCCGTAGCTGATATCAATGGCAATCCGATTTTAGATGCTCAAGGCAATAGAACATACCAATATCAACAATCTGAAGCTCATTTATTTGGTTCGGAAATTTGGTTTGCCATTCATCCGCAAAGAATAAAAGGGTTTATGTGGAGTAATAGCATAAGTGTTGTTTATGGAATCAATAAGAATCCTATTTTTGAGGGTAAGGGTATCGAAGGTGAATATTTACCGCTGATGCCACCATTGAAATTAGTGAGCAGTATGGAATACGAAATGAAATCTTCTCTAGGAAAACTGATTTCATGCACACCAAGGTTAGAAATGGAAGTCAATGACGCTCAAAATCATTACTTAGGACTGAGTAATACCGAAACTTTTACTCCAGGTTATACTCTTTTCAACATAGGATTAAGTGCAGAGATTAAATATAATGAAACGCATGCGGTTAAAGTCACTCTTCAAGCTAACAATATCTTTGACAAAGCATATCAATCGCATTTGAACCGATTGAAGTACTTCGAGTATTTTAGTCATTCTACTAGTGGCCATTTGGGAATATATGATATGGGGAGAAATATTAGTATAAAATTAATATTTCACTTTTAATCCATATTAGTCATTAGACATTGTACCTCATCCTGCATCGGGTATTGAAATACTCAAAATATGGACAGCCTCGATTCCATAACCATTTATAATAAGATGGGACAAGCTATAAAAACCTTGAGTGGCATACATATTAAGGTCGATATCATCGATTTACCGGCAGAAATGTATATCTTTGACATCAGAGACAAAACCATCAACGTACGACAACAACTTTATAAAAATAGAATACACCTTTCCTTCGCTGTATGACAAAATAATGCTTTGATAGAATAGTGTAGTGCCAGTGCTTATACTCGGTCGTAGAAAAGCATACAAAAGAAGGTCACAATAAAAAAACAGTATATTGAGATTTTGTGTTCTCTAAAGACAGCGATTAAAAGGCCATAAAACCTTATTTTTGCAAAACATAGACAGAAATAGTTTGAGTAAATGACATTAGAGGAATACATTGACAATCTGGACAAAAGGTACAGACTCGGGAATGCAACTGAACATACCTTTCGTGGTTATTTACAACAACTTTTGGAAAGCTTAGTGCCCGAAATACGTGCAACCTCTTTCTGATGATTATATCAAGTTTATCAGATATAGACAGCATTTCATTGAAAAGACAGATGAAGGAATTTTGGCTTATATTTCTAATAATAGTTTTATTGATGGAATAATTCATAGAAAAATGCGAGAAGAATTAATGAATACTTTTGATAAAATTTATATTTTGGACTTGCACGGCAATGCCAAGAAAAAAGAAACCGCACCCGATGGAAGTATCGACCAAAACGTGTTTGATATTATGCAGGGCGTGAGCATCAATATTTTTGTAAAGAAAAAGCAAAATTCGTGAACTATCTACAAGATATAAAAACCATTTTAGCCTCTGCTCGGCAAAAAGCGTATGCTGCCATTAACACGGCAATGGTTGAAGCCTATTGGAAAATTGGCGAACGCATTGTGCTAGAAGAGCAAAACGGAAAAGACAGAGCAGAATATGGAAAAGAATTGATTAAGTCGATTTCTAAAGAACTAACTGCTGAATTTGGAAAAGGATTTGGTGAGAGAGTTGTCTTTTTAATGAGACAGTTTTATTTAACTTTTCCCGATTTTGAGATTGTGCATACACTGTGTGCACAATTGTCTTGGTCACATTTTAAAAGAGTATTAAGTGTTACAAACGAAAAAGCTAGAATGTATTACTTGCAAGAAGCTGCAGCACAAACTTGGTCTATTAGGACATTAGATAGAAACATTTCTACCTTGTATTACGATAGAATGTTGGCATCTGACGATAAACAATTGGTGCAGGACGAAATGAACGCAAAAACAAAAGCCTTGCAGGCAGAAGATTTTATCAAAAACCCAATGGTGTTAGAATTTTTGAATCTCCCTGCAGGTAAAGCCTACACAGAAGCCGAATTAGAAAAGGCATTGATAGATAATCTGCAAGCTTTTATCTTGGAATTGGGTAAAGGTTTTGCTTTTGTGAGCCGACAAGAACACATCCGCACAGAAAATTCTGATTTTTATATCGATTTGGTTTTTTACAATTACATCTTGAAATGTTTTGTCATTGTAGAGCTAAAAACCGACAAACTTACCCACCAAGACATTGGACAACTGGATATGTATGTGCGTATGTATGACGACCTGAAACGGCAAGCCGATGACAATCCTACCATTGGACTTTTGCTGTGCACCGACACCGACAAAGTGGTGGCTAAATACTCTGTATTGAGCGAAAACAAACAACTTTTTGCTAGTAAATACATACACTATTTGCCAAGCGAAGAAGAATTGGTTCGCGAAATAGAATTACAAAAACGACTTTTTGAACAACAACATGAAAAATAAAAAAGCACAAGTTTTTCACTTTGACCTTTATGGCAAGCGAGAAGATAAATACAATTTTCTGAATGAAAATTCCGTGAAAAGTATAGATTGGGCAGAACTAAAACCCGATGAACCTAACTTCTTTTTTGTAAACAAAAATTTTACAGGTCAAAAAGAATATGAAAAAGGGGTTAAAGTTGATGAGCTGTTTTCAATTAATACAAGTGGAGTAAAAACTCATGATGATAGCAATTTAATAAGTTTACAAAAATTCCAAGACAATAATTGCAAATATTATTATCGTCCATTTGATATTCAAAATATAGAATATGATTTAAAAAAAGTTGTTCGTCATAGATTTGCAGTAATGCAGCATTTATTAAAAGAAAATATTGCAATTTTATTTCCACGACAAGCCATTACAGAAAAATTTGGATTTTTTGTAAGTAAAGGGTTGACAGATATAAATTATACAGGCACTGCAGGGCAATTTGGTGCTGGCTTAATTTTCCCTCTCTACCTTTATCCCGACCCTACTTTAGGAGCAGAAGCGGAGCGAGTTCCTAATTTGAATATGGAAATTGTGGACAGCATTAAAGAAAAATTGGGTTTGCAATTTGTATCAGAAAAGAATCCGAAGGATTCAAATGTTTATAGCAATGATGACACACCAAAACATACGACCCCTACGGGGTCGCACATCGACAATCTGTCTGATGTTAAAAATATTCGACCCCTTGGGTCGTTTGCACCAATAGACCTATTAGACTACATCTATGCCGTTTTGCATTCACCTTCATATCGTGAAAAATACAAAGAATTTTTGAAAATAGATTTTCCGAGAGTGCCTTATCCAAACTACGGAGAATCGTTTCGGAAATTGGTGGCATTGGGCGGAGAAATACGCCAAATTCATTTGCTGGAAAGCCCCATAGTTGAAAAATTCATCACCCAATATCCGGTTGATGGCGATAATGTTGTTGGCAAACTAAAATACGATAACGGAAAAGTATTTATCAACGAAACCCAATATTTTGACAATGTTCCGCAAGTGGCTTGGGAGTTTTACATTGGTGGTTATCAGCCGGCTCAAAAATGGCTCAAGGACCGCAAAGACCGCGCTTTAGATTTTGAAGATATTTCGCATTATCAGAAAATCATTGTGGCATTGAATGAAACGGATAGATTGATGAAAGAGATTGATAAAATTGAGATTTTGTGACGTTTTCAACTTTCATGAACAAACCCGCTTTAAGAGAAATGATGCCCAAAAGAAAAACGAATTGAAAAATGGGATTGCGTCGGACACAATGATGGTATGATCATCCCTCAAAATTTTGAAAACTTATGGTCTGATTATTGTTGGTTATTAAATAGAGGCACATTAAAAATCAACTTGAATCAAAAAATATGGATGATTTAAACAACTACCTCTATAACGGAATCCCTTACTATATGTGTAACGGTTATTATCATCGAATTCAATAAAAACCCAATCAAAAAATCATGACCGACAGAGCATATTTGATACAACTACGAACTCCGACTAAGGACAATCCGCTTAGAATATTAATGAGTGCCTGTTTGTCAGGCATAGCTTGCGGTTACGATAGCACTGCAAATGGTGAGTATCCTACTGCATTGAAAATTTTACAGTACGACACCGTTAAAGTCATAAAATTTTGTCCTGAAGATTTTTCATTTGGAACACCTAGAGAAATGTGTGACATTCATGGCGGAACCGGCTTGGATGTTTTAGAGGGCAAGGCAAAAGTCTTGACAGAAAGTGGAAAAGACTGGACGGAAGGCATGATTAAGGCTTCTGAAAAAATGCTACAAATCGCAAAAAAAGAAAATATTGAACTTGCTGTCCTAATGGACATCAGCGCAGCTTGCGGTAGTCAGGTCATTTATGATGGCAATAGATTTTCTGAAAATAAAGTGTATCAAATAGGAGCAGGTGTGGCAGCTGCACAATTAATCAGAAACGGATTTAAAGTGATAAGCCAAAGAGATTATGCTTCGCTTGAAATTTTGTATTCAAAAATCGACCTGAACCATCCAATTGACCATTCTAAAAAAGACCACCACGAGATAGATTGGTACAAAACATATTTTAATATTTCGTGACATTGATAGCATTTGAGATGGCTATGCCTTAACCCATCATATACATCTTCACTATCAGGACTATTCAATTGAGTATTTCGTCTGACTCCATTTATGGCTATTCTCAAGAGTAAAAACCGGCATCTTAATAATATCCGATGAATCATTGATAAGTGGATACGTAGATAAGGCTGAAGATAATATCCGTAAGATCAAATTAGACTAGTCTAGCTGTATAGCATCGATCGTATTTTTTTTGTACCAAGAAAGCACCTTTACGATCAACTTTAAACGGAGGAAATCGCCATCACCTAGTAAAAATTTCATCCTATCCTATGCATCTTGCTCTATTTTTTCAGTTTAGCGTAAGTCAATGCGTACGATGATTTTTTAGGTCGATAAATATTATATGGCCAATTTGCGGCATGATGTTGTTTGCATGGATATAAAATGAAATTTGGAATAGACCTACATTTTGTATAAAAACCATTGATTTTTTATCACTATTTTGTATAAAATTACAATTATTAGTACATTTGCCTAACAATTAGATTTTATTTACAGACTGTCGTTATGCCCAAGGCTAAATTTAGACTGGCTCTGTCCAATGATTCGCACTACTGACACATATTATCCTACATCAGGTTTAGAAAGATGTTTTCTCAAGAGCATCTGGCGACTTCAGGCATTTTATCAACACCATCAGATGGAGGTGATACTACCTAAGGGAACAGTAGAGGTGATATTCAATCTCTCTGACCATATCACTTATACAAATCCCGGGGCAGACGTCAGAATGAATTTGCCTTGCTGTTTTATTAATGGCATCAACTTCAAACCATTGCAATTAATCAAAACTGGCCAACAAATATTTCTTGGCATACAATTCAATGCCCTCGGGCTCAAAGTTGTATTTGATATCCCGGCTAGAGAATTTAATAACACTGTCGTTGAGGGCTCGCTAGTGTGTAAAGCACTAACAGACTTATACTACCAGCTATTTTCGGAAAAATCATTTGATCGGCAAGTAGAAATCATCAGAAAATGGTTGTGCCAAAAAATATCAACTTCTAAACACTTGACTGAAATACAAAAATTACACGACTGGTTTTATTGCCAGAATGTCAATGCCCTTACTGTAAAAGAATTCTGCAATAAAGCTTGTATCTCAGATAGGCAATTGAGACGAATATCCACCGACTGGATAGGCATGAATACAGAAAAATTCCTACTTTATAATAAATATCTTTCCGCTCTGCATCTGTTACACCACACCGATTTAACACTTACACAAATAGGTTTAGAAGCAGGGTTTTATGATCAATCCCATTTTATTAGAGAATTCAAATTCTACACAGGGCTTATACCAAAAGAATATCAGGCATCTGTGACTGGTCTTCCCGGACATATATTCCATTGATTTGAAAATGTCCGAATTATACAATTTTTAAAAATACATTACATTGAAATTTGTATTGTATTTCATTCAACGCTTAAAAATATCTTAAATGAAACGTATTTTAAAATACTTGATGTACCTATTCATCATTATCTTAATAGGACTCACTCTTGTCTTAATTTATGTAAAAACAATGCTTCCCTCCGTAGGAGAGCCCTCTGACATGAAGGTCGCTATGACGCCCGAAAACATAGCGAGAGGTCAATACCTGGCCAATCATGTATCAGTATGTATAGATTGTCATTCCACTAGAGATTGGACAAAATTTGCCGGACCTCCTATGATGGGCACTGAAGGCAAAGGTGGCGAAGTCTTTGATCAATCTCTTGGGTTTCCAGGTAAATATGTTGCCAATAATATCACACCCTACCATTTGAAAGATTGGACAGATGGAGAAATATTAAGAGCCATAACTACAGGTGTTTCTAAGGATGGACGGGCTTTATTTCCACTAATGCCTTACCACAATTTTGGACAAATGGATAGGAAAGATCTTGAATCTATCATTGCTTATATCAGAACCTTACCACCCATAGAAAATAAAACAGAAGTTTCGCATTCAGATTTTCCTATGAATTTTATTATCAATACCATGCCTCAAAAAGCAAATTTATCCACTATGCCTTCAAAATCAGATATGTTGGCTTATGGAGGATATTTAGTGAATGCTGCCGGTTGTAAAAATTGCCATACCAAGGAAGAAAAAGGGAAAGTGGTAGGTGAGCCTTTTGCAGGTGGCTTTGTATTTCGGTTTCCGGATGGCTCCGTAGTCCACTCCGCCAATATCACACCTGATAAACATACCGGAATTGGCAGTTGGACAAAAGGAGAATTTATCAGCCATTTCAAAATGTATGCTGATAGCACTTATAAACCGATTACTGTGCAAACAGGTGACTTTCAGACTCCTATGCCATGGACAATGTTTGCAGGGATGACTGAAGAGGATTTAGCAGCCATTTATACTTATTTACAAAGTTTAAAACCTATTGAAAACAGCATTATAAAATTTCAACCTGCCCAAAAATAAATTTTTCTACTCCTTTAATATTTTATTATGATTTACAAATTCTCCTTAATTGAAAAAATATTATTGTCCAGCGATATTATTCCTCATCCCTTTACAGATGCATCCTCCGCTGTAGGTTTAGGATTTGCCTTAGGTACCTCCATAAAACTAAAAATTGTTGACCAGCTTACAATGGAGTATAAAGATGTGGATACTATAGCTCAAGCGGCCAATGTTAGTGCCATCGGGGCAGAGCTCATTCTAGACTGCTTAGATGCACTAGGTTATGTTCAGAAAAAGGAACATCAATATGCATTTACTAAAAGAGGCTTTAAATGCCTTTCTGAACAATCACCTCAAAATTTTCGATACTTTATTTTGTTCTGTGATTATTTGTATAAAGGTTACCTCAATCTAGATGAAACCATTCGGCTAGGAAAAAGACCAAAATCTAACATGCTTGAAGAAATGACAGACTATGAATGGGAGTTATTTTCAAGAGCTATGATTGATATTTCAAGAACAAATTACAAAGAAGTGGTAGGGAAAATTCCTGTACCTCAGAATGCTCATCAATTATTAGATCTCGGTGGCTCTCACGGATTATACAGTATAGAGCTTTGCAATCGAAACCCTACCCTCAAAGCCACTATTGTTGACTTGCCCCCAGTTAAAAAATATGCTGACGAATGTATTTCCCATCATCATGCTGGTAAAAGTGTTACATTTCTCCCCACTGATTTTATGAAAGACGAATTACCCAATAACATCGATATTGTTCTTGGATTTAACATTATCCATGGGCTCAATGCATCGGAAAACGAGGCACTGGCTCATAAAGTTTACCAATCACTCAACAATGGTGGAATCTATGTGATACTAGATCAAATAAAAGGGATTGGAGGTCAATCGCAAATGTCAAAAGCAACCACTTCTTATATGGCACTGAATTTACTGCATCAAGCAGGTGGAAAGACTTATTCTAAAAGTGAGGTGGATGCTTTTACACAAAAGGCAGGCTTTAGAAAGACCGTACTCAAAAAATTGAATGCACCTGGATTTGGTGTAATTATTTGTACTAAATAAAAAGTGAGTACAGTTGGATTTTTTATTTGACCAGATCCTTTCAAGGTATTAGCTTAGGAAAATTAGGTAAGTCTCAACCTCAACCAACGATTTGTCTGCTGTTATGGCTGATTCTATACATTCAGTCCTTCTCAATCACTATTTGGGGCAGGAATGACACTCAATCTACCATCGCACTAGCACTTAACAAAGTCTAATGTCGAATCTTTGTTCATGCTTAAAAAATGATAAAAGTACTCTTTTACACCATAGAATGATCATTCGCCATATCGGTGTTGAAGCCTTCTAAGTGACACTGCCACAATGCACACTTGAATTAAAGAAATAAAGACGGAGTATAAAAGAGATTATTTTACTGCTATGCAGCTGATTTCTACATTGACATAACGTGGTAGATTAGCTACCTGAACCAGTTCACGAGCTGGTGCTGTATTTTCATTAAAGTAGGAAGCATACACTGCATTGATGCGTCCATACAGTTCCATATCAGAAACAAATACAGAGCACTTAACGATGTTCTCATAGGTCATACCTGCTTCCTGGAGGATGTAACCAATATTCTTCAACACCTGATGTGTTTCATTCTCAATAGTGTCCATAATCATTTGCCCCGTGGATTGATCCAGTGGAATTTGTCCGGATACATAAAGTGTATTACCTACCAATACAGAGTGATTGTATGGACCGACAGGTGCTGGCGCCAATGGAGAGTTGATGATGGTTTTCATGATCTGGATTTTATAGTGATATAAAACAAGATAAGCCCCTTAAGTTATTACAACCAGGAGCTTACAATATACATTTAAAAGACATATCATCTTATGCCTCAGTATCTTCTGTGTCTTTAGCTTGTATAACTACCTGACCTTTGTAGTACATACTGCCTTCGTGCCAGTATGCTCTGTGCATAAGGTGTGCCTCACCGGTAGTCTTGCATGTTGCCAGTTGTGGCATAGCTGCTTTATGGTGGTTTCTTCTCTTGTTTTTCTTAGCTTTGGAAACCCTACTTTTCGGATGTGCCATTGTTCTATGTATTTTATTGTATAATCAATCTAAATTCTCGGTCTCTACTTATCCTCATTTTTGAGTAGTCCTTTCAGACCACTCCAGATGTCATTTTCATCTGTTGATGTTGTTTCATTTTCGTCCTTTGAAGCCAGCTTTTTCAGTACCGTATCGTTACACGGTCTCGGATGGTCATCGTCACATTTATATACGTGAGACATAGGAAGAGAAAGACAAATGTATTCGTAAAACAACTGATCTAACTTTAGATGTGATGCATCTTGTTTAATATATATGACCTCATCATCATCTACATTGTCTTTCGAACTAACCTTGACTAGAAAATGATAACGCCCAGATACAGGCAACAGGATGTCGGCAAGACATCTGTCACACGTCGAGGCTATCCTGCCACTCACATATAAATCAAGATCACTAAGGTCTGCTCGTTTGTCAATTTCTACTTTGACGGTAAAACTGCCAGATTTGACAGGAGAATTCTCAAATAATTCAAAAAAGTCATCTCCAATATCAAAATGGTACGCATGGAATCCGTCTTTCATACCCAAATAAGGTACAGAAAAACGACTTGAACTACTCATAAAATTAAAAGAACTTTTTCAAATGGAGTGCAAAGGTAAATATTATTATTTAATTCTTATACGATTAATTCAACAATTTTTTACTCGATCTAACTATTCGCTAGTAATCCACACGTCTCGATCTTATTCCTTAACAATAATCGACTGTTTTTTAACCCATAATACTCATTAGATTTTCTTATGATAAGGTAAATGACAATAAAGAGAGAATGAGGCTCATAGGTTTTCCACAAGCATCGTTTTACTAAGTTGATGATAGAAAAATGAGTACAGAAATAGATATAAGGTGGCATTTCCATGCAGTAAATTTAAAATGCGCAAATTGGGATGTAGTATAATTCAATCAAAACTGCATTTCTTCAGCAGCAAAAAAATAAAATTGATAGGTATATAAAAAGAGTATTGGCCTCAGCTAAAACCATCCATACAAAGATTTTGTTAAGTTGAATTGTTAAATATATAACCATTGCCAGTGGTACTTAAAATAGAACTAGTGGCAAATTTTTTAAATTTCATTTAAGAGAAAGTTACTATTTTTGCAGCCTTATGACAGAAGAAGTAATACAATCTTACTATCCAAAGATAGAAGTCATAGATGAAGCTTATGAAATCCACCAACTTGGGCGTACCCGTCGGATTTCTGTTTTGCTTCCATATAATTATTACGAAACGGACAAAAGCTATCCGGTGCTCTACCTCCATGATGGTCAAAATCTCTTTGACGAATATGCACCTTATGGTAATTGGGGGATAGACAAAACCCTTGAAAAAATGGCCGAAAATGGGATGGGTGATGTCATCATTGTTGCCATCGACCACGGCGGCAAATTGCGTATTCAGGAATACCTACCCTATAGTACACCAAGATATACTGAAGCAGAAGGCAATCTTTACCTTCAATTCATGGTGGACGATCTTAAACCCATGATTGAAAGATTATTCAGAGTACGCCCGGAGCGCGAGTTTACAGGCATCGGAGGTAGTAGTTTAGGTGGTCTTATCAGCCTTTATGCAGGATTTAAATATCCGGAATTTTTCGGTAACATGATGATATTTTCACCGAGCCTGTGGATTTCTGAAGAGATTTATCAAATGGCCAAATCATTTGTACCTGCAGGCCCAACCGATATTTATCTGTATGCAGGCGGCATGGAAAGTGCCAATCACTATGGACAAGTCCGCCGTCTTGATACGATCCTTCAGGAAAAGCGAAAATATGATGGTTTTAACCTCATGTTTGCCCACAATCCATCAGGACAACACAAAGAAATTCATTGGGGAAAACAGTTTCCTCTCGCCTATCAATGGCTCTTTTATAACAAATACTAATCGAAAATATATGCCACTAAAACTGAAGACCAGTCTATCAAAAAAACCAAACGTAATTATCATACCTTTTGAAAAAAACAAGGAAGATCATGCTCTCATAAAAGATCTTTCAGGATTGTCCTATGTACCTGAAATCAATCTGAATGCCAAGGAAACTATGGCCATTTTCCATCCGGAAAAGAATCAGAAAATCATCTTACTTTGTCTAGGAGAAGCAAAGGATAAGCCAAAAACTCACCTTTATTTCAGGAGTATTGTTCATCAACTTAAGTCCAAGTCAGATCTTGTTGCAGATGTTATTGTAACTCACCTTTCGGACGACGATGTGGTCAATGCAATCATAGGATTGAGACTAAGCCTAGTCAATATCGGTATGTTTAAAACCGGAAACCACAAAACCGCTGAACCAGACATCACTCTAGTACATAGCAAGGAACAAAAATCAGCTGTAGAGAAAGGACTCCAGATCGCTGAAACACAAATCAATGTTATGCACCTGGTCGATATGCCTTCCAATATCAAAACACCGGAGTACATGGCAGATTATGCGATAAAATCGGGCAAAGAACATGGGTTTAAGGTGACAATTTTTGACAAGAAGAAGCTGAAGGAAAAGAAAATGAATGCCATCATGGCTGTCGGTCAGGGTAGCCCAAATGAGCCTGTTATGATCATAATGGAGTATAAGCCTAAAGGCAAAAAATCTGACCGACCTCAACTTGGCTTAGTAGGAAAAGGCATTTCCTTTGATACAGGCGGGATTTCTATCAAGCCTGCTACCAATATGGGCTATATGAAATGTGATATGGCAGGAGGTGCTGCAGTCATTGGAGCTGTAGAGTTAGCAGCAAGATTGCAACTCGATGTTCATCTGGTAGGTATCGTGCCAGCTGCCGAAAATAGTGTAGATGGGCTTGCTTATCGACCTGGAGATGTCATCGGTTCTTATTCCGGCAAGTCCATCGAAGTCATTAATACTGATGCCGAAGGCAGACTGGTTCTCGCTGATGGCCTAGCTTATATGGTGGACAAATACAATCCCGAAAAACTCATCGACTTAGCGACACTCACCGGTAGTGTGATCCAAGCATTGGGCTATTTGACGGCAGGAATTTTTACACATAATGACGAGATGGCTGCGCAGTTGATTCAATCCGGCACCACTGTCAATGAAAACTTGTGGAGAATGCCGCTTTGGGAGGAGTATGCAGTAGAGATGAATTCTGACATTGCAGACATAAAAAACCTGAGTGCAAAACCTATTGCAGGGTCTATTACTGCTGCTAAATTTCTAGAAGCCTTTGTGGCCGAGCACCCTAACTGGGTACATTTAGATATTGCAGGTGTAGCCTTTACTGACTCAGAATTTGCAAAATCAAGGATTGCTAACGCATTTGGTGTTCGCCTACTGGTCAATTATATGGAACATTTCATTGCAAAATCATAGATACTTATGTCATTGCGCAATATAATTCCCGCCTTGTTAGTGTTGACCTTCAGTTGGAGTTGTAGCCAAAGTCCGATTTCTGGTCATATCACACTCGATGATGAAGAGAAGCAAAAGCAGGTTTTTCTCATTGACCCGGGTCACTTTAGCGCACTGGCTTCTTCATTTGAAGGAAAGGTGATAGATTCTGCAGCGATTGACGCTGAAGGACATTTTAAGATTACTAAAATGCCCGATACGCCACAAGACAAAATCTTCCTGCTCGCAATTCAGCAAAATGGCAATGCCTATAACAATAAATTGGAAAATGATCATCCAGATGAAGGCAACTACATACCTATCATCTATAAAAATGGAGATGCTGTCAACATTGAGTCCAGACTAAAATCATTTACTCAAAGTGCGAAAATCAGCGGCAAGCCGGATATTAATCAAGAAATCAATGTGTTAATTCAGACGCGCTCTGAGCTATACCGCAAATATTTCAGTCTGCCCACGGACACAGATGAGGAAAACCTTCTCCTGAAGGAAAAAGCCTTGTATGATTTCCAAAAAGAGCTGATCACCTCCAGCCAAAACAGCAAAAATATTTTGGTTCATGCTCTAGCTTTGAGATGGGCTGCTCCTAATGGTGATTACGAAAGAATACCTGAATTTGTAAAGCAAACCTGCGCTGAAATGACAGCACTGTCGCCTGACCATCCATGGACAGTACAAGTATGCAAAGCGTCATCAATGCTGCCACTCACTAAGGGTGACACATTTCCTGATTTTGCTCTACCTATGTCTGACGGAGACACCATTCAGCTAAAAAAAATGCTAGGTACCCAACTAACGATCATAGATTTATGGGCTTCATGGTGTGCACCTTGCCGCCAGGAAAATAGAAATATCCTGGTTCCTCTTTGGGATAAATATCACGATCAGGGTTTACAGATCATCGGCTATGCTTTAGATTCAAGCCATAAAGGCTGGGTCAATGCTATAAAAAAAGATGGTGCCGACCGATGGTTGCACGCTTCTCATCTCGAGGGCGATGTTTCACCATTTATGGATGTATTAAAAATGTCCACCATTCCGGCCAATTATGTACTTGATGCTGATGGACAAGTTCTTGCTAAAAACCTTCATGGTGATGAACTTACAGAGTGGGTAGATCAATTTTTTAAAGATTAGCACCTATTCTAACTCAAATCATAATTTCTTTTTGGTACAAATACAGATGAATCTCCCATTATTAAATTTTGATGGCTTTATCTTGAATAAAATATTTTAACCATTTATTACCAAAATGAACAAAATATACTCCCATTTCATTTCGTTATAATATCAATGCAACATTCGAATCAAAATAATTCTCATTTTGATTTATAATTTTTTAAATACATAAACATGATTCAATCCATTAATTTTGCGAAAATGCTTCTTATTGGAGCTTTGTTTTTATCTGTGACCAGTTGTGAAAAAGAAGAAATCTTAACGGACACCAAAATCCCTGCTGAAATCCAGGCCTATGTCAACACTCATTTTTCTAATCACAATATTTTACAAGTCAAAGAAGACACTGATCTTCTAAGCCATTCGTATGAGGTAGTACTAAGTGGAGGTATCAAACTAGAATTTAATAATAAAAAAGAGATCGTTGAAATCAGCAGCCCAAATGAATTGCCATCAAGTGTTATTCCTGAAAAAATAGGTGCATATGTCAAAACCAATTTTCCAGATAATACCATCATCAAGTGGGAGATAGACAACAAACAACAAGAAGTTAAACTCAATAATGATATTGAACTCATATTCACCCTTGAAGGCGATTTCCTTCGTATAGGTGATTAATATTATTCGGAATGACTAAAAAAGCAAGCTTCTGACCTGGATTCAGAATGCTTGCTTTTTTATTTATGTCAAAAGAAAAAACGATTAATTTATATAACTAACCTCCACCTCAATATCCTAAGATTTTTCAACTTTCAGTGCGTTCACAACCATAATAACTTTATAGCAAATCCATCAGTCAAATTTCTTCGTTTTTGCTTCATTTTTACTTATTTTTGTGGCATCATTTAAAATCACCTGAAATTGAAAACAATAATCGAACCCTTCAGAATTAAATCTGTCGAACCTATCCACTTCAACGATGAGGCCTATAGAAAAGAGGCTTTGCGCAATGCCTTTTACAACCCTTTTCTACTGCACTCTGACGATGTGATGATTGACTTACTGACCGACAGCGGCACCGGTGCTATGAGTTCTGCCCAGTGGGCAGGTATAATGATCGGCGATGAATCCTATGCAGGAAGCCCTAGCTTTTACCGATTTGAAAGTGCGGTCAAAGACATCACCGGTATGAAAACAGTGATTCCAACACATCAGGGGCGCGCAGCTGAAAAGATATTGTTTTCTATCTTAGGGGGAAAAGACAAGGTTTTCATATCCAATACCCTCTTTGACACGACCCGTGCTAATATAGAATTTTCAGGTGCCACCGGTATTGATATCGTTTGCCCTGAAGGTAAGTTACCTTCTGTTTCGGCTCCTTTTAAAGGCAATATAGATACGGCAGCTCTTCAACAATACATTACTGATCACGGTACTGAAAACATTGCCATGGTCATCATCACCGTAACCAATAATTCAGGAGGTGGACAGCCTGTAAGCATGGCCAACATACGCGAAACCAGCAAAATATGCAAAGAGCATGGACTGCTCATGTATATCGATGCTTGCCGTTTTGCAGAAAATGCTTATTTCATTCAGCAAAGAGAAGAAGGATACAAGGACAAAAGCATCAAAGAAATTGCAAACGAGATGTTTTCCTACGCTGATGGAGCTACTATGAGTGCCAAAAAAGACGCATTTGCTAATATAGGTGGATTTCTGGCCACCAATGATGATAAACTTGCCATAGAATGTAGAAATTTACTCGTCATCACTGAGGGCTTTCCTACTTATGGAGGACTGGCTGGAAGAGATCTGGAAGCCGTAGCTATCGGACTCAAAGAAGTAATGGAGCAAAGCTATCTTGAATACAGAATCAGAAGCACTGCCTACCTGGCTGATAAAATTACTGCGGCAGGTGTTCCTATTGTTCAGCCTGCCGGTGGACATGCTGTGTATATAGACGCTAAAGCCTTTCTTTCACACTTGCCACAAAATCAGTACCCAGGCCAGGCTCTGGTATGTGCTTTATATACTAAAGGCGGCATAAGAGGTGTAGAAATTGGATCGTTGATGTTCGGTAAGTACGATGCCAATCATGAACTCATTCCGGCACCGATGGAACTCGTAAGATTAGCCATTCCGCGACGTGTTTATACTCAAAGCCATATAGATTATGTGGCTGAAGTAATTATTGAAGTATTTCAAGAAAGACATACCATCAAAGGACTGAAAATCATAGAAGAAGCACCACTATTGCGTCATTTCACTGCTAAACTGGATTTATTATCCTAATATTCAGTTTATGAAAAAGCCTGAATTGTTAGCACCAGTAGGATCGTTTGAATCACTCCATGCTGCCATCAGAGCAGGCGCTGATGCTATTTATTTTGGTGTAGAACAACTCAATATGCGCACTAAATCAGTGCCGACGATCACCATTGATGACCTGGAAGAAATAGCTAATGTATGCAAATCTCACAACATTAAAGCTTTTCTTACACTCAATACCGTCATGTACGACCACGACATGCAACTGGGCAGGAAAATTGTGCGCAAGTGCAAAGAAGTCGGCATTGATGCTATTATAGCTTCTGATTTTGCCGTTTTTGAAATGTGCCGATCAGAAGATATGCCACTACATATCAGCACTCAGGCCAATGTCAGCAATATAGAATCAGTGAGTTTCTTTTCTTCTATGGCCGATGTGATTGTATTAGCCAGAGAACTCACTGTCAAGCAAGTAGCTCATATCACTTCTGAAATCAAAAGGCGAAACCTACGAGGTAAGTCCGGTGAGTTAATGAAAATTGAAACCTTTGTTCATGGTGCACTTTGTATGGCCGTGTCCGGCAAATGTTATATGAGCCTTCATGAAAAAAATGCTTCAGCCAATCGTGGCGCCTGTGTCCAAAACTGTCGCAGACCTTATAAAGTTACGGATTTAGAAACCGGCAATGAGATGGTCATAGACAATGAGTATATAATGTCACCTAAAGATTTGTGTACAATCCATATCATGGATGAACTCATCAGAGCAGATATTGATGTTTTTAAAATTGAAGGTCGAAGTAAATCTGCCGAATATGTCTATACTACTACTAAATGTTACAGAGAGGCCATCGATGCGGTCATTGACGGCACTTATAGTGAAGAAAAAGTCGATGGTTGGATGGATGAGTTGTCAAAAGTTTATAACAGAGGATTCTGGGAAGGCTACTACCTCGGCAGAAAACTAGGTGAGTGGTCATCAATACCAGGTTCTATAGCTAAGGAGAAAAAGGTATTTATCGCTAGGTGCACAAAATACTATCCAAAGATCAAGATAGCCGAGTTCTTAATTGAAACCGGTCAAATCACTCCAAAGGATTCATTACTGGTTTTAGGTAGAAATACTGGTTCTGACAGTATCACTTTGGAAACATTGGTGGTCAATGGCCATCCTAATGACGTGGCTACTAAAGGCGATAAGATAACATTCCCTTTTGAGCTACCGCTCAAGGAAGGTGACAAACTGTATAAACTCATCGAAAATCATGGCTAAAATCATCCACTACAGGGACAAGTGTATTGGTTGCAATATTTGTTATGAACTTCAACCCGAATACTGGAGATTGTCCCGTAAAGATGGTAAAGCTACCCTCATTGGCGGCAAGCTAAAAAGAGACAACTATGTTTTACCCATTCCAGATCATGACATAGTCAAGTCACAAGAAGTTGCTGAGCATTGCCCGGTGAAGGTTATTAAAGTCTTTCTTTAGGTCCCATTTCAAGTCAATTATCATCTTATAGGTGAAATAATTTGACCGTCTTTAGCGTTTGAAATAGCAGTTTATTACAAATAAGTAAAAATTACAATGTATTTTTGCCATCTGTAATTTTTTTAGCAGCTTTAAAAGATGAATATAATATTCAAATTTATGCATTACATGAGATTTAGCTTTTTAACAATATGTGCCTTGGTCTTTATATTTGCAGGATGTACTAAAGAAGAAGCACCAAATGTACTGACCTACCCTACCACATTTACATTCAATACGCCACTTCTGCAGCAGAGAGCCGTTTATAAAATTGAAAACTTAGGTACTGATGCCAGCCCTAACTGGAAATTTACCCAACTTACTGAAGATCTGGGCAAGTTTGACAGATCAGATGCTGAGATTTCCGATACACTCAATGCATTTATCCGAAATGAATTTTCAGCATATATGGTAAGTAAAATCACCTTGCTAAGCAGTACTGAAATGGAAATAGAAGAAGGTAAACTGATCCTAGATGCGGAAGATCCTCTCAAAGATACAATCCAGGTAACCGGTACCAAGAAAATCACTTATGCGCAATCAGGGAATTTATTAATGCCGGGCATGTACCTCAATAATGACTCCCGTGAAATTTTTGTGTGCAATGAATTTATCTATGCAAGCGCTAAAGTATCTGAAGACTTCACTTCATACGACTATTACAGGTCGAGTTGTAATGGCCCTGACCCAGTCAACTCTCTTACAAATTTAATCAGAAACTACCAACCAACAAAATTTGACACGGCGTCAGTGGAATATGTTAATTATATTTACTCTAGTTTTAAGTAAAACAAGAGGAATCACATACTATCCATTATATAAAAAATAAAAATGCAGCGCATCGAATCATGCCCTGCATTTTTTATCATTTTCATTATAATTGTAAAATATCAACCTTTAATTAAGGCTGTATTTTACCAGCAATAACCTAGACTTAATCCGCCCCAATAAGGGAAGAAAAATCCTTTAGCCAACATTGGTGTCAAACCGATTTTCCACATAAATCCACCATCCGCAGGCTGTCTGCGATACATCAAGCTAAATGTTCCTAATACTGAAGATGGTTCGTCTTCCAAATCAAAAAAGTCTCCAGTTCCGGACAAGTAAGTAATGCCGGCACCTATCTCAAAATATCTTCCATTCTTACCTAACAAAATATTACCCATCACTGGTACTGTAACTACACCCCCATCACTTGCGCTGCCTACAAAACCTAGACCTACTCTAGCACCTACATTGTTGATAAGACGTCGATCATAATTAAAAGAAAAAATCAATCCGTTACCTAAAAGTTCACCATACACAGCATTTTTAGACATGGGTTCATCCGCAGCTCGGTTTTTCATAGACTGAGCATTGCTAGTTCCTACTGAAAATAACATAAATGCTATCACAAGCATACAAAGATTCTTAAAGTTTTTCATGCTAATTGATTTTTAATTAAAAAAATTAAATTCTTCCACTAATAAATGCAAATCTATTAATAAAAAGATACCGTCCATAAAAGTGTGTCTATAAAAAATGCATGTTTCAAATATTATATAGTTTTGTGGTTGCAAAAAATAACCATAAAATAAAGAAACATGCAATTAACAAAAGAACAAATCGTATCTG
>WBZO01001546.1_pt1 | contig 35150 bp, 41 predicted proteins | sample 5204261 | NCBI WGS metagenome assembly WBZO01 (sample SAMN12412400, study PRJNA552823) | activated sludge metagenome | isolation source: activated sludge from anammox sidestream of wastewater treatment plant... | place: USA: North Carolina | collected 2017-09
GGCGTACATCGAGGACGGCACGCCCGCGTGGGAGCCCGGCACGGCGACCGGCTACCACGCGGTGACGTTCGCATGGGTGGTGGGCGGCATCATCCAGCACGCCAGCGGGCGCCACATCAAGGAAGTCCTGGCCGAGGAGATCGCCGGGCCGCTCGGCTGCGGGGAGGAGATGTTCATCGGCATCCCGGACGGCGTCGAGGAACGCCTGGCGACGCTCCAGACCGCGGAGGAGCAGACGACCGGAGGCGGCGCCCGGCGGCCGCAGATGCAGATCCCGCCGGACCACGACTTCTTCAAGGCCATGCGCCCCAACCTGGGCTGGAACTTCAACGACATGGAGGTGCGCAAGGCCTGCATCCCCTCGGCGAACGGCCACTTCAGCGCCCGCGCGCTCGCCCGGATGTATGGCGCGCTCGCCAACGGCGGCCAGGTGGATGGTGTGCGGCTGATGTCCGCGGAACGGATCCCGCTGATGACGACGGTGCAGGTGGATACGCCGGACCGCGTGATCATGATGCCGATCGCAAAGAGCATCGGCTTCTTCAACGGCGGCAAGACGATGGGGATGCACGGCGCGACCGGTCCGCGGCGGACGGCCTTCGGCCACCCCGGCGCGGGCGGCTCGATCGCGTTCGCCGACCCGGAGGTCGGGCTCTCGATCGCGGTCACGATCAACAAGATGCAGTCGACCCTCCAGGCCGAAGGGCCGACGTTCGAGGTGTGCGAGCTCATCCGGAACGAGCTGGGAGTCAACGCGTGACCAACCCGGTCCCGGGAATGGCGGCCCAGCTGGAGCGCTTCCGGGCGGCGCTGGCGGCGGGCGGAAAACGCTACGGGTGGAAGGTCGCCTTCAACGACCCGGCCGTCCAGCAGCGCTTCGGGCTGGAGGCGCCGCCGATCGGCTGGATCGACGGGCGCCTGGCGGTGGACTCGGGCGCCGCTGTCCCGCTCAGGCAGGGCCAGCGCGTCCACATCGAGGCCGAAGTGATGCTCCACATCGGGGCCGATGTGGCTGCTGATGCGCCCCTGGACGTGCTCCGGGGCGCGATCGCCGGGGTCTCGCCCGCCATCGAACTGGTCGACTATGCCATCCCCGGCGACGGGCTCGCGCAGATCGTCGAACACTCGATGTTCCACGCGGGCACGGTCGTGGGAGAACGCCGCCGGGGCATCCCGGCTGACGCGAGCGCGGCACTCTCGCGAGTGCTGAAGAACGGCGCACACGCAGCAGGGCCTATCGCGGGTCGGGTACCGGCGGACCTGGCGGAGATCGTCGGCCTGGTGGCAGCGGCGCTGGAGGCCCACGGCGAGCGGCTCATCGCCGGGGACCGGGTCATTTGCGGCAGCTACATCGCCCCGTTCCCGGTTATGCCGGGAGACGCGGTGACGGCGGAGTACGGGTTCGGGCTGGGCAAGGTGTCCGTCTCGTTCGCGGCCGGGGCCTGAGCGGAACGCAGCCCCCGGGTACACTCTGGCCATGACCCAGTTGCAGGCCGCCATCTTCGACATCGGCGGGGTGCTGACGCACTCGCCCGTTACCCGGATCAAGGATTTCTGCCGCGAACACGGCATCCCCGACGAAGTCCGCGTCGCGATCTTCGGGCCGGAGGACGGGCCGTGGTCGCGTTTCGAACGGAGCGAGCTGACGCCCGAGGGCTTCGCCGGGGAATTCGACCGCCACATCGAGCCAGCGGGGACCGCCACGAGCGGGCGCTACTTCCTCGATTGGTTCTTCCAGGGCTTCGGCGAACGCCCGGAGATGGTGGCGGTGGTGAAGCACCTGCGGGGGCGGGTGAAGCTCGGGAGCATCACGAACAACGTGGCGCGCGACGAGCCGGCCCAGCGACGCACCTCGGGAATCGACGTGCAGAGCCTGTTCGACATCGTGGTCGAGTCGGCGATTGTCGGGGTGCGGAAGCCCGAGCCGCGTATCTACCAGATCGCGTGCGAACACCTGGGTATCGAACCGCACCAGGCTGTCTTCCTGGACGACATGGGGGCGAACCTGAAGGGCGCGAGGGCGCTCGGGATGCGCACCATCAAGGTCGACCACACGACGAGCGCCATCGACGAGCTGGAAGAGGCGCTGGGGATCCCGCTACCACGGTTGTAGCGGCCCGACATACGTCGCGGCCCGAAATCCGATACCCTTTCGCTCCACGCTAAGGAACACGGAGCGACTGGACGGAATGGAACAGTGGGAACTCGACCTCATCGCCAAGGTGCGTGACCTCGCCCGCGGGCCCTGGACGGAACGCGCCGCCCGCCACGACCGCGAGGGCTCGTTCCCGCGCGAGAACCTGGACGAACTGCAGGCCCTGAAGATCCCCCAGATGGCGCTCGCGCCGGCGATCGGCGGGCTGGGCATCAGCGCGGAAGGCCAGATGCGCGTGATGGAGGAGGTCGCCTATGGCGACGGCTCGACCGCGGTCGCGCTCAACATGCACGTCCTCGTCGCGAGCTTCCTCGAATCGATGCCGCCGTTTTCCCGGCGGGACGCGGTGTTGAAGGACATGGGCCAGGACGGCGCACTCATCTGCGGGCCGGGCTCGGTCCCCACGGGTGAGGTGGACAACCGCAAGGCGGGCTTCCGTTTCACCGAAGACGGCGACTTCGTGGTCGGCAACGGCAAGGCCGGGTTCGCGAGCATGAGCGAGGGGGCGAAGTACGCCCTCATGGGCGGCCAGATCGACCGCGGCGAAGGGAACGAGCCCGACGTGGTCCTGAGCATCCCGGAGCTCGGCACGCCCGGCGTTACCAACCTGATGAACTGGGACTCCATGGGCCTGCGGGCAACATCGAGCCACGACATCGTGGTCGAGAACATGCGCCTGCCGAAGTCCGAGGTGCTCATCATCCCGGCCGCGATGCTGCGGATGGTGCTGCAGGCGCAGGCGAATGTCGTGAACGTGCAGACGCAGATGCGGGCGCGGGGCGCGCTTGGCATCCTCGCCATCTGGCTGGGGTTGGGGCAGGCGGCTTTCGACTTCACGGTCGACTATGTGAAAGAGCGCCATGGCTACCTCGCGGGTCCCATGTCATCGTTGGGAGGATCGGTGGGCTACCGCGCCGACCAGCCATGGGCGCAGTTCGGCATCGGCAACATGGAGCACTGGCTCGAAACCGGGCGGATCGTGCTCTACGACACGATCCGCCGCCTGGAGACGCCGTTCGAAAGCTCGCAGGCGTTCACGCGCCACCTGGTGCGCACCGTCTACCACCTCCGGCGCATGAGCGAGGAGGTTTCGGCGGGATCGATGCGCGTGTGCGGGGCCCACGCCTACGTGCGCAACCGCCCGCTTGAACGCATCTACCGCGACATGGTCGGCGGCAACGTGATGGCCTGGAAGACCGACGAACTGCTGCACTCGCTCGGGCTTTCCGCCCTGGGGCGGGAGATCACGTTCGTGGGCCCGGCGGGGACGTAGGCAGCCCGGTCAGATCGGGAAGTACACCCAGGTCCGCCACTTCGCCGGGTCGGGCTCCTGGTCGGGATCGCTCTCGTAGACCTCCCACATGGCGCCAGTGACGAGCTTGCCGTTCGCGCCGAGCCACTCCATTACCGCCGTGTAGGCGCCCTCCAACGTGTCGTAGGGGCCTACGTGGAGGGTCTTCGCGACCGTCGTGGCCGGGCGCACCCCGGCGATGACCGGGCCGCTCGCCTCGACGGGCGCGGCGACGGGCACGCCTACTTCGAACTCCACTTCGTCGGGCCCTACCGCCAGGTAGCGCGCCCAGGGCGGCCCAATGGGCGTGACCTGGTGCATGCCGAGCCAGCCGAAGACCTGGCCGAAGACCTGTCCCATGTGCTGGCCGATCTCGGCCATGGGCACAGTGGTGCGGACCGCGACGTACGGTTGGCGGGGTTGCTGTTCGATTTCGATGCTGTACGACACTGGGAGATCCCCCGGGCGCCGGAAGGCGCAGGCCGGATTGTCTCGCCAGGCGGGGCCCGCCGGAAGGTGCACCGGGCCCACCGTGGCGGGCCGGTTGTCCGGACTCAGGGCGTGGCGGGAAATAGGGAAGGCCCGGTGGAGCGGACACCGGGCCTTCGCGGCCGGAGACTGGGTCATCCGGCTAGTCAGTCGGCGGGAGCCACGAGCGGAATGGCGTCCCGCGCCGATGCGGAAAGTACCGAAACCGGAGGGCGGTCGTCAATCGATAACGACAAAATCTTTGCATTTCGCGACCGTGCGGGTAGCCTTCTTTCCGTGACCGAACAGGAAACCATCGAGCGTATCGCGAACTGGCTGCGCGAATCGTCCAGCACGGTCGTCCTCACCGGTGCCGGCATCAGCACAGAATCCGGCATACCCGACTTCCGCGGGCCCCAGGGGGTGTGGACGAAAAACCCGGGGGCGGAGCAGATGGCGACCATCCAGCACTACCTGGCGAACCGCGATGCGCGCGTCCGATCGTGGCAGAACCGCATCTCGAACAACACGTGGGCGGACGCGCAGCCCAACGCGGGACACATCGCCCTCGCCGGGCTCGAACGCAGAGGCAAGCTCGACACGCTGGTTACGCAGAACATCGACAGCCTCCACCTGAAGGCCGGCAGTTCGCGGGAACGGGTTATCGAGATCCACGGCACGGTGCGCGATTTCGTGTGCATGGGCTGCGGCGAACGCGGGCCCATCGAGCGCGTCCTCGATCGGGTGCGCGCGGGCGAGGAAGACCCACCGTGCCGGACCTGTGGCGGCATCCTCAAGTCCGCCACCATCTCCTTCGGGCAGAACCTTGTCCGCGAAGACATGGAACGCGCGGAGCGGGCGGCGGCGCGGTGCGAGGTCTTCCTCGCGGTGGGGACGTCGCTGACGGTCTACCCGGTGGCGCTGCTGCCCGAGATGGCGCTGCGCAACGGCGCCCGTCTCGTCATCCTCAACGCGCAGGAGACGCCTTACGACCAGATTGCCCACGAGGTGATCAGCGAACAGATCGGCGCGGTGCTCCCCCGGATCGTCGAGGCGGTCTGACTCGCGGGGCCGGTTCTGCTACTCTCCGCCGGCAACGCCCCTGGAGGAGTCCGCCATGGCCATCGCCGAAGTTTCCACACCCGCCGACCTGGGGTTCGACCCCAGGCGCCTCGGCTTCATCGATGAGCACCTGAAGCGCTACGTCGATTCGGGCAAGATGGCGGGGACCCTGGTGCTGGTAGCCCGCAGCGGCGGCATCGGCCACCTTTCGGCGTACGGGCTCGCCGACCGCGAACGCAACAAGCCCATCGCGCGGGACACGATCTTCCGCATCTACTCGATGACCAAGCCGATCACGTCGATCGCGCTGATGCAGCTGTACGAGCGCGGCCTCTTCCAGATCGACGACCCGGTGGACAAGTACATTCCAGCGTGGAAGAACCAGCGCGTGTATGTGATGGGCAACGGCGCGGCGATGGTCACGAAACCGGTGACGCGCGCGATGACCGTGCGCGACCTGCTCTCGCACCAGTCCGGGCTCACCTATGGCTTCCTGGAGCGCACGAACGTCGACGCGATGTACCGGAACAACGGCATCGGCCAGATCGAGACACGCGGCACGCTTCGGGAAATGGTGGAGGCGCTGGCGGAACTCCCGCTCGAATATTCGCCCGGGGATGCCTGGAACTACTCGGTCTCAACCGATGTCTGCGGCTACCTGGTCGAGGTCATCAGCGGGCAGCGCTTCGATGACTACCTGCAGGCGAACATCTTCGACCCGCTCGGGATGGCCGACACCGGCTTCCACGTCCCCCAGGAGAAGGCGCACCGCCTGGCCGCAAACTACGGCGTCACTCCGGACGGCGGCATCCGCCTGATCGACGACCCGGCGACGAGCACGTACCTCACGCCGCCGACGTTCCTTTCGGGCGGCGGGGGGCTGGCCTCGACGATCGACGACTACCTGGTGTTCTGCCAGGCACTCGTCACCGGCGGCGAAGCGAACGGCACGCGCATCATCGGGCGGAAGACGCTGGAGCTCATGACCTCGAACCACCTGCCGGACGGCAAGGACCTGGCCGGGCATGCGATGGGGCGCTGGGCCGAGACCACATTTTCCGGGATCGGCTTCGGGCTCGGCTTCTCGGTCACGCTCGACCCGGCGAAGTCGCAGATCTCGGGGACGCCGGGCGAGTTCGCCTGGGGCGGGGCGGCCAGCACGGTCTTCTGGGTCGACCCGATCGAGGACCTCATCTGCATCTTTATGACGCAGCTGATGCCGTCGTCGCACTACAACATCCGGCGGGAGCTGCGGGCGATCGTGTATTCGGCCCTGGCGGACTGAGAGCCCACGGGCCAGAGGCGGGGCGGCACGACGAGCCCTGGGGATCGGGCCGGTGTGAGAGCAGTGAGCCGCCTTCCCCGCCACGGGACTCTGCCGTAGCGTTCGCGCCATGGGATTCCGCGATCTGACGGCCGAGGAGATCGAGCTGGTGCTCGAGAAGGAGCGGATCATTCGCATCGCGTTTTCCGCGGATGGCGAACAGTTCGTGGTGCCCGTGTTCTACACCTGGTACGACGGTGCGCTTTGCGGATTGACCACGCCCGGCCGCAAGACCGCCATGGCGGCGAAGAATCCAAACGTCGGCTTCCAGGTCGACAGCACGGTAATGACGGGACCGTGGGAGTGGGCAAGCGTGGTGGGGCAGGGCACGTTCGAACATGTCGCCGAAGCGCGGGATTACGGGGCATTCGCCGCGGCGCTCCAGTTGAAGCTTTCGGATGCGCCGGCGTGGGCGGGGAAGATGCTCCAGGCGCGGTTCGAGGAATTGGGGATGTACGCCTGGCGGATCCGGCCCTCGGGCGTCCACGGGCGCGCCCACGGGCCGGAGTAGCGGGGGGAGCCACGCTACCTGGATCCGACCGTCAGGGAGGTGCGCTCTCAGCGGGCCCACGAGGCTTGCAACCGAGGCATGCGGAGGTCCTGAGTGTGTGCGGACGCCTCAAAGCAGCGAGTTACATCGTACCTCCCTGACGGTCGGATCTAGGGTTCGGGGGTCCAACGCACCCCACCAAGGTCCGGGCCCTGGCCTTCCAGCACGTAGGTGGCTGCATCGAGGACGTCGCGCTCCGCCCAGAGGTACGTTGTGCTCCCGTGCCGGGTCCATACCTTCTGCTGGGCACCCACCAAGTGGGCTTCGCGGAGGCGGCGCGTTGCCCAGGACTTGAGCGCGTTCTTCATCCGCTCGGGCGGCCCAGGCCCGGACACAACGATGTGCACGTGGTTTGTCCGGATGTTGAGCGCATGGAGGTGCCACTCGTTGTGGAGACAAACCCCGCGGACTGCATCTGCAACGGCTTCGCGCCTTTCCCGGTCAAGAGACACTGGTTTCGAAAGGAGGCCGTGCGGCTCCCGGCGCTGACGGTCAGGGTCTGGCGGAAGGTCGCGGATTCCCGCGCGGGCAGCGCGTAGCCGCTCGACCGAGCCGCGCTCGTCGCCGTGAAGGCGCTCACCGTTGGTCGTGAAGGTGATGAAGTAGCCAGCCGGGGAGCTGATGTGGGTCACGCTGCACCTCCCTGACGGTCGGATCTACGTTTCTGGGCGGCGACGATTGGGCCCCGGTGGTGTGCTTTGTGGGGGGTGGCCTAAACGGGGAGCCAGTAGAGCGTGCCGCCGCGCATCACCTTCGAGACGCGGCCGGTCTCGAACAGGTACTCCATGTGGGCGATCGTCTCGCCGACGGCGGCGCGCTGCATGTGCGGTTCGAAATCGGCGAGGGCGCCGGTCGCCCACTTCACCCTGCCGGCGACTTCCCAGGCGGTCGAACCGCCGCGGTCGACGCAGTTCACCATCTCATCGAGCCGGACCTTGTGGTGGTCCTCGATCTCGCGGAGGCGCTTCTTCAGGTCGTGGATTTCAAACTCGTGGGCGGGGAGGACGATCTCGACATCCAGGTCCTCGAGGATTTCGAGGGAGCGCATGTAGTCGCCGAGCGGGCTGCCGTGGGTCTGGGCGTGGATGCTCACGTTGGGGGTGATGGTGGGGAGGACGTGGTCGCCGGTGAGGAGGATCTTGCGGTTCGGTTCGTAGAGGCAGATGTGCCCGGGCGAGTGACCCGGCGTCCAGATGATTTCGAAGTCGAAGTCGCCGACCTTGAAGGTCTCGCCGCCCTTGACCTCGGTGTCGGCGGGGACGGGGGCGACGTTGCCGAGCATGCCCATGGAGCCGCGGGCCATGCTTGGGGTGTCCATGGCGGGGACGCCATTGGTCGCCATGAACCGGCCCATGTCGTCCATCAGGCCCTTGGGCGCGAAGTAGCGGGCGGTAATGACCTCGGCGTCTTTTTCGTGGAGGACGATTTCGCAGCTGGAAAGCTGCTTCAGCCGGCCGGCCATGCCGTAGTGGTCGGGGTGGACGTGGGTGACGACGAGCTTATTGATGTCGTTGGGGTGGGAGCCATGCTCCTGCATCCCCTCTTCAAGGGCCTGGTAGGCGCTATCGGTGTTCCAGCCGCAATCGACAAGGACTGTGTCGTCCCCGTCCTTGAGGAGGTAGGGGAGGACGTAGGGGAGGCCTTTGGTGACCCGCGGGTGCTCCTGGAGTTCGTGGCGGAGGGCCTTCGCGTCGGCGATGGTGAACTGGGGAAACGGCGTGAGGAGCTGGTAGATGCCGTCGATGATGCGCATGTGGGCGTCGCCTCGGGTTGGCTCGCCGCCCCACGTGGGGGTTGGCGGCTGAGGCCGATACTACGCGAGGTTGTTCACGCGAGGCAAAACACCTCAGCGCGAAGAGACGGCGAGAGCGAGCGCCAGGAGAAGCCCCAGCATGAGGTTGAACCGGGCGGTGGCCTTCAGCACGGGGTTCAAGGCCCGGCCTTCAACCCCCGCGGCGATGGCGCGGACAGGCTGGGCCGCCCAGGGGAGGCTGGCCGGCGCGGCCGCCCAGGCCCACTCGGCAGTCGAAAACACCGAGATACCGACAGGTACTGCCAGCGCGGCCACCAGGAGGATGACGAACCAGGCACGGGTACCGCGGTCGCCGAGGATGACGCCGAGTGTGGTCTTTCCGGTCTTGCGGTCGGTCGGGATATCGCGGAGGTTGTTGACGACCAGGATCTGGGTGACGGTGCAGCCCACGGGGACGGCCGCGGCGATGGCGAGGGCGGGGATATCGCCACCCTGGACGTAGTACGTGCCCACAACGGCGACGAGCCCGAAGAAGACGAAGACAAAGACATCACCGAGGGCGTGGTAGCCGATGGGCCAGGGGCCGCCGGTGTAGATGATGGCGGCAGCGATGCTCGCGAGGCCCACCGCGACGATCGGCCAGCCGCCGACGTACACGAGATAGACGCCGACGGCCATTGCGAGCGCGAAGGTGACCCACATGCCGATAAGCATCTGGCGGGCGGTGACGAAGCCCATCTGGGTCGCGCGCGGCGGGCCGAGCCGCTCGGTGGTATCGGCGCCTTTCTTGAAATCGAAGACATCGTTGGCGAAGTTGGCGCCGACCTGGAGAAGGAGCGCCCCGGCGAGGGCGGCCAGCGCGGGGAGGAGGTCGAACGCGTCGAGGTGGATGGCCACGCCGATGCCGACGGCCACCGGGGCGACGGCGGCGGTGAGGGTTGGGAGGCGCGTGGCGAGCTTCCAGACCTGGAAGGTGGACGGACGGGTGGGGGCGGCAGCCGTCATGAGCGCACCGCGCTGACCGACTGGATGGCGCCAAACATGGGCGAGCGCTTCCTGATGCCGTCGAACCCGGCCGATTCGAGCATGGCGCGGAGTTCGGCTTCGGGGGGAAGGTAGGAGGCGGATTGCGGCAGATAGCGGTATGCCTTGCGGTCGGCGATGAGGCCGCCGACGACCGGCACGACGCGGTTGAAGTAGAGGCCGTGGCCGGCGGCGACCACGCGGTTGCGGGGCTTGTCGACTTCGAGCAGGCCTACACGGCCGCCGGGCTTGAGTACGCGGGCGAGTTCTTCGAGCACGGGTGGGATGGCGACGAAGTTGCGGAGGGCGAAGCCGGAGACAGCCACCGTGAACGACCCATCGGCGAAGGGGAGGCGGAGGGCATCGCCCTGGACGAAGATGCCGAGGCCGGGGAAGCGCCGGTTGGCGGCGTTCAGCATGCCGCGAGAGAAGTCGAGGCCAACGGCGGTTGCGCCGGCCTTGCGGCAAATCTCGGCGAAGTCGCCGGTGCCGCAGGCGAGGTCGAGGACGAGGTCGCTATGCCCGATGCGGAGACGCCGCACGAGTTCGCGGCGCCAGCGCTGGTCGGCATTGAAGGTCATCAGGCGGTTGACGCGGTCGTAGCTCGGCGAGATACGGTCGAACATGTCGCGGACGGCCGCGGCCTTTTCGTCCGGGGGCGGGAGGACGGACATGGCTAGATTCTTACCTTATTTCCGTTCTACAGACGCGTGAGCGCGGTCCGCGCGGAGCTCAGCCGACCCGCTCGGCGATCTTCTTCGGGTTGAAGATACGGGAGAGGAAGAAGCTCACCAGGCTGATGATGACGGCACCCCAGAAGGCGGCCCAGAAGCCATCGATATCGAAGCGGATGCTTTCGAACTTGCCGGCGATCCAGGCGGTGAGGGCGAGGAGAGCGGTGTTGATCAGGATGAGGAAGAGGCCGAGGGTGAGGACCAGGGCGGGCAGGGAGCCGAAGACCATAAGCGGTTTGAGGTAGGCGTTGAGGAGCCCAAGGATGAGGGCGACGGCGAGGGTGCTGCCCCAGCCCTGGAGGTGGATACCGCCAACGAGCCCGGCAGCGACCCAGACGGCGACGGCGGTGATCAGCCACCGGACCACGAAGGCGGCGGCTTTGCCGGCTCCGGAAGGCCCACGGTCCCGGCCGCCGACGGTCACAACGACGAAGTCAGGCATCGGCGCCAGTTAACCATGGCGCGGGCAATCTGGCGATCAGGCGGCCTGGCGGAGCATCGCGAGCATGGTCTGCTGGAAGCGGACGCGCTTGTCGGTGTCGCGGATTTCGGCGCTGATGCGTTCGGCGAGCGAGGCGACGGCATCGCGGGGGAGTGTGGCGCGGGTGAATCCGAGGTCTTCGACGGCGTCATCGATGATGATTTCGGCGAGCGGGCCGAGCGCGGCGGCGACGGCGGTGGTGAGCGCCTGGAAGAACTGCGGCCCGGCGAGCTGGCGGACGGGAGCGGGGGGCGCCTGGGGCGTGGTGAGCTCGATGAGCCCGGCGAGGCGGAGGCGGTAGAGACGGCGGACGGCCTCGAAGTCGTCGACGCCGAGCTCCGCCGAGATGCTGGCAGCAGTCGCCTGGCCGTCGATCAGCGCGAGGGCTTCCCAATCGGCAGCGTCGATGGTGATGGACGGGCCGGGGGCCTTGCGGACGAGGCGGGGGAGGGTATCCATCGACGGGATGACGCGGCGCATGGCCTCGCGTTCGCCGGCGGCGCGAGTCGAATCGGCGAGCAGGTCATCGAGGGGCTTCTCAATGGTCCGATCGGGCGGAGGCACGCCAGGTTCGAAGCGGAACTGGCCGTTGGGCCAGGCAATGAGACGCGAAAACGCCTGCTCGCCCCAATGCGGGCCGGATTCGGCGTGGACAACGGCGCCGCCTGCCAGGTAGATATCGGCGATGTCGAGGCCGGACGTGAGTTCGAGGCGTCCGTTCTGGCCACCGGCGGCGAGCATCTTGAGCAGGTCGGCCAGCGGCAACTGGGCCAGGCTCCCGGTCAGTCCTTCAGGCATGATGTCCCTCCCTCGCGCCGACTTTGCGGCGCGCTAACTCCCACGCGATTGGATGATGGCCCAGGAACTCCATGAGCCCTGGTCGAGAGCGGCCCGGCTCACCAGCGCCGAGCGTTCGGCCCTGTGGCGCTGGAGGCGCTTCTGTGCGGCGTTGTCCTTCTGCCAGCCGCCGATGACGACATCGGCGCTCAGGCGGACCATCGCCATGTTGGTATCGGGCTGGCAGACAACGAAGAGGACGGCATCGCCGATGTCCTGGGCGAGGAGGCGCCAGCTGTCGTAGGCGAACTCGATCTTCGATGCCGGCCGGCCCGCGGTTTCGAGGGCGACGAAGGCGCGGCCAACTTCGCGGCCGATGGTGTTCATGGTGACGGTAGCCAGGACGGCCGGGTCGGAGCTCACGATCACATCGCCGCGGTTGTCGCACAGGAACGACCCACCGACGCCGGGTACCGCACTCATCTGCTCCAGTCCCTTTTCCATGCCGACCCCTGTTCAGGCCACGAGTTCCATGAAGTCATCGCGCAGGCCAAAGCGGTCGACGACTGGGGCGTGCTTTTCGCTGAGGCCTTCGAGCCGGGCTCGGACCCGTTGTTCGAGGTCGGAGCGCTTGAGCTGGAAGGCGAGCTTGGAGACGGTGTCGCTGAGGCAATCGCCGAGCGCCTTGCTGAAATCATCGGGAAGGGGGCCGTCGAACTCGATATGCCCGCCGGTGTATTCGAACTCCGCGGCGAACGGATCCAGGAACGGATAGGTGACAGCCCGGGAGACGAGCACCTCTTTGAAGGCAAGGACGAAGCGGCCGGGCCTGGAAAGCCCATCGGCGACGGCCTCGACGCCAGCGATGACTTCGTCCCAGAACGCAAGGAGCGCTTCGCGGTGGGTCTCCTGCGACGGTCCGGGGGTGGAGGCGGGCGAGGGGGCCGCGCCCGCGGGGGGTTGCGCCTCGACGAAGACGTTGAAAGAGCCGCCCGCGGTATTGACCATCTGCACGATGGTGTTGAGCGCCTCCTGCCCGGCGACGAACTCGGAGCGCGTTGAGAGCACACTTTCCACGGGTTCGCCAGCCGAGAGGTAGATGACTCCGGTGCCGGCGCCATCGGCCACCTGGACTTCCACGTACCCGGTGAGGCCGTCGGCACGCAGCTTGGCAATGAGCCGGTCGAGGCTGGTGAAGGCGCTGGTCAGGTCCTTGTAGAGGGGGCGGCTATCCATGAGGCGGTGCAGGAGGAGGACCACATCGGGGAACGCGGAGTAGACGTTGACGGAGCCGTCCTTTTCCGCGGCGCGCGCGCAGATGGCGCGGATGGCGGAAACGCCGGTGAGCCGGTTGGCGCCGGCCTCTTCGCAGGCGTTGACGAGTTCCCCCTCGGAGACGAGGAGCGTCCCGGTGTAGCCGGGGAAGGTGAGTTCGACATAGCCCGTGAGCCGGCGGTTCTTGAGATCGGCGAGGAGCGCCTCGAAGGACGTGAACGAGGTGTTCAGGTTGGCGTAGATGGTCCGGTCCTTGGGGAACATCATCTTGGTCATCTCCTCGTGGCGGGTTGGGTGTTGAGCGCGTAGCGGCGAAGCATCTGGGTGACTGCCGGCAGGATGGTGGGGGCGCGGCCGCTGGCAGCCGTGAGTGCGATATAGGTCTGGCCATCGACGCCGCAGATGAGGCTGTCGACCGCGCCGGGGCCAGAGACCAGCACGTGATCGAGGCGGCTGCCGGCGAGCTGACGGCCCATGCCGCGCAGGTCGCCATCGACCGGCAAAGCTTCAGCGCGAAGGGCGACGAAACTTGCGAGGGCGGCCTCGCGGGCGGGCTCGGCGCAGGCGGACGCGCCGAGGGCTGCGCCTTCGGCATCACAGACCACGGCAGACCGCACGCCATCGATGGCGGCAATAGCCGCGGCGAGCCGTGACGCCACGGCCCGGTCCATGGTTGCGGTTGATGTCGCCATCTCGTCGGCCTCCACGTTGTTGGGCTACGGCTCTCAGGCGGCGGCGCGGCGCTGGCGCAGCCGCTCGATGGCCGAACGCAGGCTGGCCTGCATGCGGCGGAGCGACTCGGCCAGCTGGCCGACTTCGTTGCGTCCCTCGACGTCGATGTCGACATCGAGTTCGCCGAGGCTCATGCGGTCGGCGACTTCAGCGAGGTGCTTGAGCGGGCGGGTGATGGTGGCGGAGATGAAGACGGCGAGCGCCAGGGCAAGGAGGACGATCAGGGCGGCCGCGCCACCGTAGGTGATGAACTCCTGCTGGGCGGCATCGGTGCGGGAGGTGAACTGGGCGTCGAGTGTTTCCTGGGCGGCGGCAAGGAGCTGGTTGGATGAGTCGATGGCGCTGCCGCCAAGGAGGAAGTAGCCTTCGGCGCCGGTGCTGGAGAGCGCGTCGGCCTCGATGATGCCGGCCATGGTGGAATCGGCGAAGACGGAGCGCGAAGTCTCGGCGCGGCGGGCGATGGGGCGGAGCGTCGCTTCGAAGTCGGGGTTTGCGGCCATGGCAGTCTCAAGCGAGCGGGCGAGGGTATCGGCGTGGGCGGCGGCGATGCTCATCTGGGCGGTGAGGAACTGGCGCTGTTCCGCGGTTGCGGCGAGGCCCTGGCGCGAGATGAGGGCGCCCGTCCCGTAGCTGCGCGCCTGGGAGAGCGCCTCGGTAAGGCGGGGGAGCGAGTCGGTGAGGGCGACGATGACGCTGCGGCTATCGAGGTCCGGGTCGAGGACGAGTTTGGATTCGATGGCGACGGTGGAGAGGAGGGGGAAGATGCCCTGCTGAATGATGCGGGTGTGGGCGTCATTCGCCTCGGTGGCGCTGGACTTCATGTCCTTGACTTTGGGCCACTGCTCGTTGAGGAACTGGACGTAGGCGGAGGTCTGGAAGTCCTCGCCATGGCGGGAGTCGAGTTCATTGATGACGGCGAGCGCGGAATCGGCGGCGGCGGCGGTCTGGAGCATGTTGTCGCGGGAGAACTCGTCGCCGCTGAGGACGCGCTGGACGAGGCCGCGATGGACCTGGACTTCGCGAAGGAAGGGGATGATGGCTGAGACGTAGTCGAGGCCATCGGCTTCGGCACTTGCCTGGCCCTGGGTATCGGTGCGCTGCTGGTACTGGACGAAGAGGAGCGCCGCGATGGGCAGTGCCAGGACCACCACGATCAAGCCGAGCTTGCTGGAGATCCCGAGGTTCGCGATTGCGGAGAAGCCGGGCAGATGACGTCGCATGTTCCCTCCAAGGTGGCCCGGGCGGAATGTGGAAGGGGATCCCGGGCACGGCCGGGCACGCAATCGCCCGGCAAATCCCTGCTATTTCCAGAATCGACGCCCGGCGTACACGCATAAGGTGGCAAGTGCGTGGCGTAGCGGTCGCAGGAGCGGTGGCAGCGGTCGCAGGGGGGACGGTGGGCGGGGTCAGCCGTGGAGGTAGGTCTCGGGGAGCAGCTCGGACACTTCGCGGACCTCGTCGCAGGGGATCCGGGAAACGCGGGCGTGTTCTTCGAGTTGGCGCGGGTCCGTAGCTTCGTAGAGGCAGTCCACGTGGCCGCCGGCCTGGTCCCAGAAGGAGCGGACCCACTTCAGCCCGGGGAACTGGGGCGCGCAGACGATGGCGCGGAACGAGGCGGCATCGAGCTCTTCCCGCGAGATTTCTCCGATATTCCGGCGAATCGTGTAGAGGGGCATGGTGTTCGGCTCCCGGTGAGTGAGAGACAGTCTAGCCGGTGGAAGCAAGCTGCCCTCGCGCCGGCGCCGGGGGGCGGCTAGATATCCGAGGGGTCGACCGGTTCGAGGACGGACTGGAGGTCGCTGGCGCGGATGCGGAGGGCGCGCTGGCCGGCCAGGCGGCTGGCACGGAGGCGGCCTGAGCGGATCCATGCACGGACCGTCTGCACGTGGACACCGAGGTAGTCGGCGGCTTCTTCGGGTGAGTAGAGCTTCTCGGGCCCGGTGGGGCTGGCTTTCTGGTCGCGGGCGAACGCCTCGACCTGGCCTGGAGTGACGCCGAGTTCTCCGAAGACGCGGGCTGGGAGGCCTTCCCTCCAGCGCATGAAGGCGAGGAGGTAGACGAGTTCGTCGATGCGCTTGCGGCCGCCACGACGGGCTTCCTCGGCGAGGGCGCGCGAGAAGCGGACGACGTCGTCGCCGAGGACGACTTTTCCGGCGGGGCCGCGCGGCAAGGTGCGCTCGACCGCGTCCTCGATGAGGCTGACGTCGATGGTGAGCGGCCCGAACTGGAAGAAGCCAAAGCGAGCGAACCGGCGCAGGAACACGAGGAAGTGGAGGTCGACGCTGACTTCGTTGGCGCCGAGGCGGATGGCCTCGTTGGCACATTCGAGTCCGAGCTCCTCGAGGAAGCGGTCGTTAGCCTCGCCAAGCGAACTGGATTCGACCCACCGCAGCGTTTGTTCGCGTACACCTGGCATCCGGGGCCAGTGTGACATGGTTCACGTACCGGCACAACCGCGCGCAGCGTTACACAACACTAAACTCTTGAAAACGCTGTTTTTAGTGCTACGTTGTCCGGAGCTTTGAACCACAGGAGAAGGAGACTCCATGACTGCCACGATGAGCCGGGACGTGCTGACCGCGGAGATGATCGACCGCTTCGGTGAGCGCGCGGGGACCTACGACCGGGAGAACCGGTTCTTCAGCGAGGACTTCGAGGAACTCCGAGCGAGCGGATACCTGAAAATGGCAATCCCGGAGGAGTTCGGGGGGCTGGGCTACACCGTTGCGCAGGTGTGCGAAGAGCAGCGGCGCCTGGCATACCGGGCGCCGGCGACGGCGCTCGCCACGAACATGCACCTGTACTGGACCGGGGTGGCGGCGGACATGCGCCGGATGGGCGACAACAGCCTGGAGTGGCTGTTGCGCGAAGCCGCGGCGGGGGAAGTGTTCGCCGCGGGGCACGGGGAAGCAGGCAACGACATGCCGCTGTTCCTCTCGACAGCGCGGGCGGAGCGTGTGGATGGGGGGTACCGGTTCTGGGGCCGCAAGCAGTTCGGCAGCCTGACGCCGGTGTGGACCCGGCTCGGGGTCCACGCGATGGACTCGAGTGACCCGAACGCGCCGCAGATCGTCCATGCGTTCATGCCGCGGGACACGGATGGCTACCGGATCGAAGAGACTTGGGACACGCTCGGGATGCGGGCGACGCGGAGCGACGACACGGTGCTGGAGGGCGCGTTCGTGCCGGACCGGTACGTGGCGCACGTGATTGGGGCGGGCCAGGCGGACCTGTTCGCGCTGAGCATTTTCGCCTGGGCGGAGCCGACGTTCGCGAGCATCTACCTGGGCGTCGCTCGCCGGGCCATCGACCTGGCGGTGCAAACGGCGCACAAGCGGACCTCTCTCGCCCTGACCCGGTCGATGGCCTACAACCCCGAAGTCCAGCACGCGGTGGCGGAGATGACGTTCGCGTTCGACGGGGCCGAGGCGCAGGTGGAGAAGGTGGCCGAGGAGTGGGCGCGCGGCGTGGACCATGGGAATGCCTGGCCCGGAAAACTCGTCTCGGCGAAGCACAACGCCGTGGAGGCCGCGAAGCTCGTGGTCGACAAGGCGATGGCGATTTCGGGCGGGGGCGGGATGTTCAAGGGGAGCGAGCTCGAACGGCTCTACCGGGATGTGCGCTGCGGTGGCTTCCACCCGGCGAACAGCCTCCTGGCGCCAGAGATCGTGGGGAAGGTCACGCTTGGGATCGACCTCGGCGAGGCGCCGCGCTGGGGGTAGCCAACAACAAGGATGCGAATCCTCCTGCAGTGGCCCCGCCGGCTCGAGCCGGCGGGGCCACACCAATCCATGAACGCGACACGGAAAGGGAACCTTTGAACACACAAGACTGGCTGGACATCGTCGATGAGATCGGGCCTCAGTTCGCCGCGAGCGCGGCGGCGAGAGACGCCGGCGACAGGTTCGTGGCCGACCACTATCCGATCTTGAAGGAGCGCGGGCTGATCTCGGCACTCGTGCCAGCGGAGCTCGGTGGCGGCGGGGCGAGCTACTCGACGATGGCGGCGATCCTCCGGAGGTTGGGCTACCACGATGGGTCGACGGCGCTTGCGCTTTCGATGCACCAGCACCTGGTAGCCGCGCAGGTGTTCAACCATCGCAACGGGCGGCCGGCGCCGCTCCTCCCGCGGGTGGCCCAGGAGCAGATCGTGCTGGTGAGCACGGGGGCGCGCGACTGGATGGAATCGAACGGGCGGGCGGAGCGCGTCGAGGGCGGCTTCAGGGTTTCGGCCCGGAAGGCGTTCGCCAGCGGGAGCCCGGCGGGCGCGATCGCAGTGACGAGCGCGCCCTACGACCACCCGGTCGAAGGTCCGCAGGTGCTGCACTTCGGGGTACCGCTCAACGCGGACGGCATCTCCCTGGATGACGACTGGTACGTGCACGGCATGCGCGCGACGGGGTCCCGCACGATCGTGATGGAGGACGTGTTCGTGCCGGAGGGAGCGATCTCGCTGGCGCGGTCGCGGATTGGGTTTGCCCCCATCTTCAACGTGGTGGCGGGGGTGGCTATGCCGTTCATCGCGGGCGTGTACGTCGGCATCGCGGAACGGGCGGCGGACGTTGCACTGGGACTGGCGAAGAAACGCGCGAACGACCCGACCGTGCAGTGGGCGGTGGGTGAGACACTGAGCGCGCTGAAGGTGGCGCAGACGTGCCACGACGCGATGGTGCGGCTCGCGAACGACTTCGACTTCACGCCGAGCGTGGAGAACACGAGCGAAGTGTTCATGCTGAAGACACACGCCGTGGAGCAGGCCAAGAAGACGGTCGAATCGGCGATGGACGCGAGCGGTGGGGCGGGTTTCTACCGGTGCAACGGGCTCGAGCAGTTGCTGCGCGATGTCAGGGCGAGCCACTACCATCCGCTCCCGGCGAAGCAACAGATGGTGTTCAGCGGGCGGCTGGGGCTGGGCCTGGAACCGATCGGGTAGGGCCTGGCCGGAGCGCGGGCTTTGGCAGCACGACCCCGGTGGTGACCCGGCTGGTTCGCCGGCCGGGTTATCACTGGTTGCGCGTGTGAAACCACGTATAGTCGCGCTCGTGGCGACGCTGCTTATCAACGGGCGCGCATCAGCAATCCGGGCAGGAGCCCCGGCGGGCGGCCCGTGGGTGCCCGTGGAACAGCTGTCGGAGCTGAGCGGATGGGAACTGAAGCCTGAAGGCGCGTGCCTGGGCGAACGGTGCGTGCCGCTCCCTCCGGGCCGTTCGGGCGAATTCGAGCGGGGCGGGTGGTTCAACCTGGCCGCCCTGGCCGCCCATCTCGGGCAGCCAGTGGCCGAAGACGCGGAGACGGAGACGTGGTGCATCGGCGAGGCCCCGGCTGACCGCACCCTGGCGCTGGCTTCGGCGATGGCGCCGGACTTCAGGCTGCCGGACTTCCGCGGGACGGAGCACACGCTCAGCCAGTTCCGGGGGCGGAAGGTGTTCCTCGTTTCGTGGGCCTCGTGGTGAGGATGCCGGCATGACCTGCCCGTGTGGCAGGGGCTGACCGAAGAGCTGGCCGAGACCAACCTCACGATCGTGGCGGTGGCGCTCGAATCGCGCGGGATCGAGGCGGCGCTGCCCTACATCGAGGCCGCGCACCCGACCTACCCGAGCCTCATCGACCGGCAGCACCTCGTGGCCGAGCTGTTCGGAATGGTGAACGTCCCCACGGCTGTATGGATCAACGAGGAGGGCCGGATCGTGAGGCCGCCGGAGCCGGCGGGAACGAACGACGCCTTCCGGAAGATGGACCCGACGACCGGACGGCTGGCGGCGGAAGACCTGCAGGCGCTGCGGGGCGAGCGCCAGCGGTACCTCGAAGGCATCCGCGACTGGGCACGGCGTGGGGATGAATCGGCGTGGGCGCTCGACGAAGCCGAGGTCCGCAGGCGGACCACCGCGCCGAGCGAGTCGCACGAGCTCGCGCGCACTCACTTCCGGCTGGGCGAGCACCTCTGGGAGCAGGGGCACGGCGACCGCGCGCAGGCGCACTTCGCCGAAGCCGTGAGACTCCACCCTGAGAGCTGGGAGTACCGGCGCCAGGCGTTGGACCTGGAGGAACAGGGCAAGTCGATGGGGCGGGAGTACTGGGCGGCGGTCACGGCGCTGGGCGACCGGCCGTATTACCCGCCGATCATCCCGCCAGATGTGTGAAGGCACGGGTCGTGCGAGAGGAATCGGGAGCGGAAGACAGCGTGGAGCCGGGCGTACGTCAGCTGTGGCGCAGGCCACAAGGCGGTAGACTCGCGGCCACGGAGGACTGTGATGCGCATCGCGATTGGCTTCGGTGGCGGCCCCGATTGGGCACGGGCGGCGACGTTCGTGCAGGAAGCGGAAAAGCTGGGGGTGGAGTCCTGCTGGACCGCAGAGACCTGGGGCTTCGACGCGGCGACGCCGATCGGCTACCTGGCTGGCAAGACGGAGACGATCCGGCTGGGTACGGGCATCATGCAACTCGGGTCGCGTTCGCCGGCGATGCTCGGGATGACCGCGCTGACGTTGAACTCGATATCGAACGGGCGGTTCATGCTGGGACTGGGCGCGAGCGGGCCGCAGGTGGTGGAGGGGTGGCACGGGGTGCGGTTCGCGCACACCCTGCCGCGTATCCGGGACGCCGTGAACATCGTGCGGATGGTGACCCGGGGGGAACGGGTGGCCTACAGGGGCGAGTACTACGAGCTTCCGCTGCCGGGCGGCGAAGGCAAGGCGCTCAAGAGCTCGGCGCCGCCGATGCAGATCCCGGTCTACCTGGCGACGCTCAGCCCGAAGTCGCTCGAACTGACCGGCGAGATCGCTGACGGCTGGATCGGTACATCGTTCATGCCGGAACACGCGGATGTCTTCTTCGACCACATGCGGAGGGGCGCGGAACGGGCCGGGCGCAGCCTGGCGGACATCGACATCCAGGCGGCCGCGGGCGTGGTCCAGTTCTCGGATGACCTCGAACGGATCATCCCGCCGCGGAAGCCGGGGCTGGCGTTCACGCTCGGGGCGATGGGCTCGCGCCAGCACAACTTCTACAACGCGGCCTACCGGCGGGCGGGATATGCGGACGAGGCGGTTGCGGTGCAAAGGCTGTGGCTCGATGGGAAGCGCGACGAAGCGGCCGCGCTCGTGCCAGATGAGATGGTGTTGCAGACGAACCTGCTGGGGACCGAGGAGATGGTCCGCCAGCGGGTCCGCGCGCACCGCGATGCGGGCGTGAACACGCTCCGGGTGCAACCGGAGGGGTCGAACATGGATGAGCGTCTCGAGACGCTCGCGCGGGTGGTCCGGATCGTCCGGGAGGAAGCGCCCGAGTAGCTGGGGGCGTCAGGCGCCGGTGAGGAAGCGGCGGGGCACTTCACGCATCATCAGGTCGATGGTCTCCGCGGGGACGCCTTGCGCGAGGAGGGCCGGGATGGCGACGGTGGTGACGAAGAGGTAGCGCGTTGGGCCGGTGTTCGCCGGGGCTTCGTGGCCGCGGACGACGGCCATGGGCGCGTAGTCGTGGCCGAGCATGAGCCTGGCGGCCCAGCCTTTGTCGATAAGGGCCTTCACCGTGCTGTTGCGCTGTTCCCAGTTCGGGCGGCCGGCGGCGCCGGGGTAGCGGTCCATCGAGAGGTAGACGCCGGTTTTGAGCAGCTGTTCGAGGTAGGCGACATCGGTGGTATCGGCGCTGTGGCCGATGGCGATGCGGTCCATGGGGGCGCCCTCTTCCTGGAAAATTTCGACCTGGCGGCGGCCGACCTCTTCGGGAGCCCAGTGGTGGGTGCTGATGGGGCATCCGGTGCGCTTGAGCGCGCGGGCGGCGCCACGGAGGATGCGTTCGCCTTCGGGGGAGACGCCACCCATATCGTTGGCGACTTTGATGCACCCGGCCTTGATGCCGGAATCGCCGATGCCCACCTCGATCTCGCGGACGAAGATGTCGGCGATCTCGTCGATATCGCGCGTCCAGAACGAGCGGGGGATATCGCGCCAGATGCCGGTGGCGACGACGACGTTCATACCGGAGGCGCGGGAGACATCGCGGACGAACTCGACATCGCGGCCGAGGTCGGGCGTGGTGAGGTCGATGAGTGTGTCGACGCCGCCGTGCTTTGCCTCGGCGAGTTCGCGGATGGCGTTGGCGCGGGTGGCATCCCAGTCGTAGCGCCAGGGGTAATGGTGATTGTCCTCGCCCATGCTGACGAGGACGTGCTCGTGGCTGAGGACGGTGCCGAGTTGGGCGCCGTCGATGGGTCCGAGTGCGGTTTCGATGGTGGCCATGGCGAACTCCAGAGCGCGGGGTGGGGACGATTGTGGCGGGCGCGGCTATACGCGTCGAGCATTTGCCGCAGGCTTTCCCGGACAAACGTAATCGGACTGACAACGGTTCGACCGTGCGGTAGACTCCGGCGCACGATGCGACGCCCGGTTGACCGGGCGTTGCGTAGTGTTCGCTACTCATGGAGGTGCCCAATGCCTGAGTTTCCGTCAGTTGAATGGTTCAAGACTGCCGCCGACCTGCTGAACAAGTCCGATAGCTTCAAGCGGCTCGGTACCTGTGACTCCGAAATGGGGGTGCAGGTAGACAACAAGTACTACGAGATCGATTTCGAAGCCTTCGAAGTGAAGGATGTGAAAGAGATCGACGCCCGGCGAGCTGAGGAGCTGGACTTTGTCCTCGTGCAGTCGCTGGACGGGTGGAAGGCGATGCTCGACGACATCAAGGCGCACGGGCGCGCGACCCACGAGTACACGCTGAACTCGCTGGACTTGCGGAGCGCGGAGGAGTTCGCGCGGGGGAAGGACTACCACCGGCGGGATGCGTTCTACCGGTTCAACCAGACATTCCAGGAGTACTTCGACATCGCGGCGAAGATGGAGACGAGCTTCCCGGCGGCCGTTGCCTAGGGCGGACCCGATTGGCAGAGAGGCGTAGAGGCGCAGAGGTCTGAATCAGGACCTCTGCGCCTCCTGGCGTCCTCCGGGGGTTGAGTCTCTCCGGTAGACTTCGGGGATGGCTGACCCGTCGATAGTGATCGATGCAGCGGGCCGGGAGGTGACGATCACCAACCCGGAGAAGGTGTTCTTCCCGAAGGCGGGGTACACGAAGCTCGACCTGGTGAACTACTACCTGGCGGTGGCCGATGGCGCGCTGCGCGGAGTGCGGGACCGGCCGATGGTGCTGAAGCGGTTTGTGAACGGGGTGGAGGAGGAGCCGTTCTTCCAAAAGCGTGCGCCTTCGAACCTGCCCCGGGGGATCGAGACGGCGCACGTGACCTTTCCGAGCGGACGCTCGGCGGACCTGTGCGTCATCGACGACGCGGCGGACCTTGCGTGGGTGATAAACCTGGGGTGCGTGGACCTGAACCCGTGGGCGGTGCGGGCAAACGACGTGGACCACCCGGACGAGCTGCGCATCGACCTGGACCCGACGCCGGAGGCGAACTTCGGGATGGTGCGGGAGCTGGCGCTGGTGTGCCGGGAGGTGCTGGCGGATTTTGGCTACACGGGCTACGCGAAGACCTCCGGGAGCCGGGGCATCCACATCAACGTGCGGATCGAGCCGGGGTGGACATTCACCGAGGTCCGGCAGTGCGCGCTGGCGTTCGGGCGGGAGTGCGAGCGCCGCGCGCCGGAACTGGCGACGACGAAGTGGTGGAAAGAAGAGCGGCACGGCGTGTTCATCGACTACAACCAGAACGCGCGGGACCGGACGGTGGCCTCGGCGTATTCGGTGCGGCCCACGCCCAACGCGCAGGTTTCGACGCCGCTGGAGTGGGACGAGGTGGGGAAGGTGGAGCTGGCGGACTTCACGATCGCGAACGTCCCCCGGCGCTATGCGGAACGGGGCGACCCGGGTGCAGGTATCGACGACCGGGCGTTCTCGCTCGAGCCGTTGCTGGAATTGAGCCGGAAGCAGGCGGACGCGGGCCTGGGCGATGCACCGTATCCACCGCACTACCCGAAAGTGCCGGGAGAGCCGCGGCGCGTGCAGCCGAGCAAGGCGAGGAAAGAAGAATCAGCCGCCAGGGCGCCAAGGACGCAGAGGGGATCGCCAAGAACTCCTGAACACTGACAGGCGGGAACAGTCAGTCTCCGATCACGACGTTCCATTCGCGGATGCGGTGGGCGGTGACGAGCCCGTTGGCGACGTAGGGGTCGCGGGAGATGAACTCTTCGGCGGCTTCGCGCGAGGTAAACACGAAGACGGCGCCATCGACCGGGTCGGTGTAGGCGCCGGCCATGTTCAGCTTGCGGTCGGCGCTGAAGCCGCGGGCGAGGTCGAGGTGGGCCGGGCGCAACGGGTCGCGCTTCGTGAGCACGTCAGCGACGTAGTCGTAGAAGAGGAGGTAGTGCATGGGGCTCATCGTACGGGATGGAAGCCCCTTGCCGGGGGTCACAGGTCTCCGTATTTCCACAGGCCCCAGAGTTTTCGGGCCATGGTCGCCGGGTCTTCTTCGAGGCCCACGTTGTGGCGGGCGAAATACCGGAGGACGTTGCGGAGGTCGCGCTCCAGGAGCCCGGGGGCGGCGGGGTTGGTGCGGGGGTCGACGGCCTGGGGGAAGTCGATGATGGTGAGCCTCCCCGCGGCATGGAGGATGTTGAATGCGGAGAGGTCGGCGTGGACGACGTTTTCGCGCATGAAGAGTTCGATGTTCCAGAGGATGCGGTCGAGGAGGTCGTCGGCCTCCGCCTGAGCGACGTCGGCGAACTGGAGCTGATCGGCGGCACCGGCATCGTCACCGAGGAGTTCCATGAGGATGGCGGTATCGGTGCAGGCGAAGGGCTCGGGGACGTCGGCGCCGGCGTAGTGGAGGGTGCTGAGGACTTCGAATTCGTGGTCGACCCAGAGGGCGAGCTGGGCTTCGCGGCCGAAATCGGTGCGGCCCTTGATGGCGCGCTCGACCTGTCCCTTGCCGATGACACGGCCCTCTTCGTAGAGTGCGCCGCGCTGAAAGGAGCGGTGGAAGGCGGAGTGATAGCACTTGGCGGCGGCGTAGGGGACGCCAAGCGAGGGGTGGGCGCGGCAGCGGTAGACGGTGGCCTCTTTGCCGCTTTTCAGGACGTTGAGGACCTCGGTGATCATGGCCTCGTCCAGGAACTCCTGGATTGCGCGCATGTCGGCTGCATCGGATTCGCGGTTGCTGAACCGCGTGGAGGCGTTCTCTTCGGAAGCGGGGGACAAGGGCAAGCTCCGGGGCGTGGCCATGCCGGGCGGGCATGGAAAAGGCCGCCTTCGCGGCGGCCACACAACCATCGGGACGGGACGGTGGATGTCTTAGGCGGCGGCCCCGCAAGGGCGCGTGGATGCGGTGGTGTGGGTGGTGTGCACAGTCATCACGCGGCTCCTTCCGGGCGGGTGGCCCTGTTGTTGGCGAGCAAGATGGGGCATATGGGGTGGGGTGTCAATGGGGAGGCTCAGTCCGCCTCGAACACACGCTGCAGTTCATACGGCACGGCGGCCTCGAACTGGTCGAACCTGCAATCTTGCGGGGACTTATCGGTGCGCCAGCGTTTGAAGGTGGCGGCATGGCGGAAGCGGTTGCCCTGGAGGTAGTCGAAGGCGACTTCGCAGACGAGTTCGGGGCGGAGGCGCACCCAGGAGAGGTCCTTGCCGCCGGTCCAGCGGCTGGGTGCACCGGGGGTGCGGCCCTGGCCGAAGGACTGGTCCTCGTCTTCGGACTGGTAGGGCGCAAGGAAGGCCACCAGGTCGCGTTTTTCCCCGGCGCTGAAGCTCGATGTGTGGCCGACGTGGTGGAAGACGTCATCGTCGCCGTAGAGGCCCAGGAGCAGCGAGCCGACGGACTTTCCCTCTTCGCCGCGGTTCCAGCGAAAGCCGCCGACGACGCAGTCGGCGGTGCGGAGGTGCTTGATCTTGGCCATCACGCGCTTGCCGGGCTGGTAGGTATCGGCGAGCTTCTTGGCGATGACGCCATCGAGGCCGGCGCCTTCGAAGCGCTCGAACCAGTCGAGCGCGACTTCGCGGTCGCTGGTGGCGGGCGTGAGGTAGGCGGGGGGTCTCACGCCCTGGAAGTAGCGTTCGAGACGGGAGCGGCGTTCGCCGAAAGGGGCCTTCTGGAGGTCGTCCGGCCCGTCGCGGAGCATGTCGAAGGCGACGAAGGAGGCGGGCGTTTCGCGGGCGAGCATGCGGACGCGCGATTCGGCGGGGTGGATGCGCATCTGGAGGGCTTCGAAGTCGAGGCCACCGGGGCCCATGATGACGACTTCGCCGTCGAGGACGGCAGGGCCGGGGAGGGCGGCAGCGAGGCCCTCGACGAGTTCGGGGAAATAGCGCGCCAGTGGCTTGAGGTCACGCGACTGGAGGTAGGGTGGGCCGGCGCCATCGAAGAAAACGATGCATCGGAAGCCATCCCACTTGGGCTCGAAGAGCCAGCCATCACCTGCGGGGATTTCGGGGGTGAGCTTGGCGAGCATGGGCGGGATGGGGGTCGGAGTTTGCGAGCCGGGCACGCGGGGATTGTGGCGTAGTCAGAAGCGAGTTGCGAGCATAGCCATCGGTGTGCTTCTCAACGATGACCTTGAAGGTTCGCATGCCGCCAGTGTACCCCGCGGCGCAGCGGCAAATCCTCGGGAGACAATCAGCGGTCGGCGGAGATGGCGGGGAGGCGGAGGCAGTGGTCGCTCTTGCGGCAGAGGGGGACCGGTGGCTGGAGGTTGGGGTCGGGGGTGCACTGGACGTCCCACTTCGGGACGAAGACAGGGGTGATCACGGTGCCGGTGAGGGAAGGGTCGAAGGCATCGACGAAGACCGTGGAGCCGCCGTTTTCGCTCTTGTACTCGTTGGAGGTTTCGCCGGGTTGCAGGACGCCGGTATCGAAGAAGGGCGGGTCTTCGGGAAAGAGAGACGGGATGATGATGCGGCGGGGCTCGTTCCCGACGTTCTTGAAACGAACGAACTCGCGGTTCATGCGGCAGACCGGGGGGTTGAAGCCGGCTTCGCTGACTTCGATGGTCTGGACCTCGTAGGCGCGGGAGGCATCGTGGGGGACGAGGCCCGGCGCGAGGAGGGCGATGAGGCCCAGAAGCGGGGGGAGCCGGCGGAAGATGGACACGATCGACAGACTACGAGGCGGGGAGGTTTACCGCACCCCGGGTCGGGACGCGAACAGGCCCCGGTAGGACCGGGGCCTGTGTTTTGTGAACTCCTCCGCCGGGCACCGGGCGGTGCTCCAGTGGAGAGTGACCGCTGTGTCGGCAGGGCTCTTTCGCATCCAGTGCCGCTCCTTGGAGGAGCGATCCGGGTCGCGCCTGCTTCATGCAGGGCTTGGTGCGACCGGGCATCACCAGTGAGGACTACAGGGATGCGTGCCCTCAGCGGTCGCGGTGCCTGGCCCGCTTAGTGCAGGCCAGATCTCTGCACAATCAGAACTCCGTAGACGGCATGCAGCTTGCTTCGCATATGCCTACCTCCGTCCAGAAAGCGGCTTTCCCGGGTTCCGCTCCCTCTTCAGGAGCGGGGGATTTGCCGCCGGTCTCACTGACCACATTACTCCGGCGGGAAGGGTTGTCAAGAGTTTTTGGGAGAAGGTAAACGGAAGAAATTGGGAAGGTTCAGCGGCGGACTGTGCGCAGCGCGAGGAGGTGGATCGACACGGCGACGGCGACGGCGAGGAGCGTACCGCGGACCCAGATGTTCTCGATGAAGAAGTATTCGGTGAGGCCGATGCCGAGCCAGAGGGAGCCGACGGAGTAGACCTTGGCCGCGACCGTGGCGCCGCGCTCTTCGCGGTAATCGCGCAGGTGCTGGCCGAACCAGCGGTTGGTGGTGAGCCACCGGTAGGCGCCCGGCGAACTCTTGCCGTAGCAGCCCGCGGCGAGGAGGAAAAAGACGGTAGAGGGCAGGAGAGGCAAGAAGATGCCGAGGACGCCGATGCCGACGAGGAGGCTTCCGAGGATGATGAAGAACCAGCGGACAAGGCGGTGGCGGTTGGGGGCGCGGAACTCCAGGGGGGCTGAAGTTCCCAATTCTTTCATTTCGGCCACTGTAGACTCTGCCACGGCAGGTTCAGTATGCCACGCGAAGGCGGGGCATGCGAGAGGCGGGGAGATTGTGGGGGAAAGCGGAGGGTACAATCCGGGCATGACATACACACTCGTTCTGCTCCGCCACGGCGAGAGCACCTGGAACCAGGAAAACCGGTTTACGGGCTGGACGGATGTCCCGCTCAACGAGAAAGGCCTCGGCGAGGCCCGGGAGGCGGGGCGGCTGATGGCGGGAGCCGGGCTGGAGTTCGACGTGGTGCACACCTCGCTGCTGCGGCGGGCGATTGCGACGGCGCAGATTGCGCTGGATGTGATGGACCAGCACTGGCTGCCGGTGCGGCGGTCGTGGCGGCTGAACGAACGACACTACGGCGCGCTCCAGGGGCTGAACAAGAAGGAGACCGCGGACCGGTATGGGCCGGACCAGGTGTTTGCGTGGCGGCGGGGATACGACACTCCGCCGCCGCCGCTGGAGCCCGGAGACGACCGCCACCCGAGGCACGAGGCACGGTATGCCGCGCTGGCGCCGGACCTGGTGCCGGCGACTGAGTGCCTGAAGGACGTGGTGGAGCGGATGCTGCCGTACTGGTACGACGCGATCGTGCCGGACCTGCGGGCGGGCAAGCGGGTGCTGATCGGCGCCCACGGCAACAGTTTGCGGGCCCTGGTGAAGCACCTCGACGGGATCAGCGACGAGGAGATCCCCGAGTTGAACATCCCGACGGGGATCCCGCTGGTGTACGAACTGGGAGACGACCTGCGGCCGGTCTCGTCGCGGTACCTGGGCGACCCGGAGGCGGCGAAGGCCGCGGCCGAGGCGGTAGCGCGGCAGGCGGGGTAGCGGGGGAAAGACCGAGGCCGGGTTTCCCCGGCCTCGTTGGTGCTGACAAGCGGGATCAGCTCAGGGCGTGGGGGTGGCCATGCCACCCATACCCTGGCCCTGGCCCATACCCTGGCCGGCGCCTTCCATCATGCCGGTGTGGGGCTTGGCCGGGGCGGAGATGGTGACCTCGCCGGCCTTTTCGAAGGTGAGGGTGATGGAGATGACCTGGCCCTCGGTGATCGGCTCTTTCAGGTCGAGCATCATGATGTGGTAGGCGCCCGGGCGGAGGGTGACCTCACCGGCCGCCGGGACGGGGAAGCCGCCTTCCTTCGGCTGCATTTTCGAAGTCGAGCCGTCAGAGACGACTTCGTGGAGCTGGACGTTCGGGCTGATTGGCGAGGATGCCTTGATGAGCGTGTCGGCATCGCCGGAGTTGGTGATGACCATGTAGGCGGCGGTCACGGTGTTGGCGGTGACGCGGACCCACTGATCCTTGATGGTGAGGTTGCCGAAGGTCACGGGCGCGGGGGCGGCCGCGGTGGTCGTGGTGGCGGCGGGAGTTGTCGAGCTCATGCCGCCATGGTTCATGGAGCCGTTACCCATGTCGGGGGCGGCCTTTACAGGCGCTTCGATCGCGACTTCGCCGGCCTTTTCGAAGGTGAGGGTCAGGGAGACGGTCTGTCCGATTTCGATGGGTGCCTTGAGGTCCATCATCATGATGTGGAAGCCGCCGGGCTTGAGTTCGAGCATGCCGTTGGCCGGGACGGGGAAGCCGCCCGGCTTTTCCTGCATCTTCGAGCTTGAGCCCTCGGTGACGACTTCGTGGAGCTGGACGGTGGCGGTGAGCGGTGTGGTGGCCTTGACGAGGGTATCGGCTTCGCCGGAGTTGTGGACGACGAGGTAGGCTGCCGAGACTTCGTTGGTCGTGGGGCGGACCCACTCGCCGGAGATCGTCAGGTCGCCGATTTTGGTGCCGTCGGTGACGGAGGGGGTGGAATCGTCGGAGGCGTCGTCCTCATCGTCGTCGCCGCCACAGGCGGCGGCGAGGAAGGGGACAGTGAGCGCGAGGAGCACGAGGAGTGCGGCAAACGGGCCGCGCCGGAATGTTGGTTTCACTTGGGTTCGTATCCCTTTTTGACGAGCAGTGGTAGGTCGTTGAGCCATTCGGCCTGGCCCATCCCGGAGGGGTAGACCAGGTAGGCGATGCGGTCGGTGGTGAAGGCCATGACGTAGGCGGCGTGGTTGACGGCATAGTTGCCGCCGCCGAGGTCCGTCCGGCTGGCGGGCTGGAGGCCGAGGGCGACCTGGAAGTCGTCCATGAGTTCACGCGGGCCGGTAAGGCCGACGAAGTTCTCATCGAAGGTATCGAGGTACTTCTTGAGGACTTCGGGTGAGTCGCGTTCGGGGTCGGCGGTCACGAAGACGACCTTGACCTTGCTGGAGACATCTTCTGGAAGCTTCTTGAGGGCCTCGCTGATTTCGTAGAGGTGGGTGGGGCAGATGTCGGGACAATGGGTGTAGCCGACGTAGAGGAGCGTGACGAAGCCGTCGGTCTCCTTCTGCAGGTCGTACTTCTGGCCGTTCTCATCGAGGAGGACAGCCTCGGGCATGTCGATCGGGGGGGCGACGGTGGCGCCCATGTAGGACGCGTCATCGCTCCCGGCGACAACACCGGTGTCGCCACCATCGTCGTCATCGCCGCCGCAAGCGGTGAGGGCGAACGTGGCGAGAAGGACGCCCAGGGCGAGGGCCGCATGGCGGGCGATGTTGTTCATGGCGAACTCCAGGAGTGTTGGTGGCCCGGATGCGGGAGCCCGGGCAGCCGCGCACTGCTCGTGATGATCTTCACAGATCATACGTCCCGCGAGTGAGGGACGGGTGGCCCTACGAGAGTGGCCGCAAAGTGCCGAACTCGTAGGGCCACCCGGTTCAATGGGTGTGACCATCGTCGTTGCCAAGACCGGCAGCCTCGTAGAGGTGCTCCCACACGGCACCGGAGAACTCGTGCTGGGCGATGTGGACTTTCGTCGACAGCTCGCTGACACGGGTCATATCTGGTGACTCGGCATCCAGGACTTCGGCGAAGTCGCCGAAGAGGCTGGCGAGGGCATCAGCCTGGGCCTTGAGGTCATCGTTGGGCCAGGTGGTGAGGGTCACCAGTGCCTGCATGCGGATGGTGGTGGTCCTGGCAGTAGCCGGGATCTTCCGTTCCTGTTGGATGGCATCGTCGATTTCGTGGAAACCCGCGTTATCGAGGATGTTGATCGCGGTGAGGACAGCTGCGTCGCCGGAGGGGGAAGCTCCAGCATCGTCGTCACCACCGCACGCGGCCATGGCGAGCATGGCGATCGCGGAGAGAGCTGCGAACGCCAGGAGCGCGAGATGGCGCGGGAAGATCGTGGTCATATCCATGTTCCCTGTGGAGCTGGGAGGCGCGATGCGCCTCGTGTGCGAGCAACAGGGGCTCGCATGCACACGTTAGCCGGCGCGGGCGAACGCTCGCGGGGGCTCCAGCTCCGGGGAGGGTGAGAAGCCTTCGCCCGGCACCCACCAGCGGAGGGCGAGGAGGACGAAGAGCCCGCCGGCCACAATGAGGGCCAGCGTTTCATTCATGAGGGCGAAGCTGACGCCGGCGGCGGCGGGGACATCGCTGCAGGAGGCGGCATCGGCGTGGCAGTGTTGTGTGTGGTCGTGGGCGCTGGTGGAAGTATCGCCCGATGGCGTGCTGGCGGAACCGGGGATGGCGAGGTAGTAGTCTGTGCCGGGGATGGATATCTGGCCGGGCCAGTGGCCGAGGAAGGTGAGGGTAGGCAGGAGCGCGAGGATGAGGATCCAGGACGCGCGTCGCCGCCCGGCAGCGGTTCGGAGGTGAACTCCCACAGCATGAGCATAGCACCGCGAGCGCTTATGACACGGACAAAAATCACATTCGCTGCCGGGCCTTGCGCATCCCCGTTAGACTCCGCAGTCACACACGGCACGGGAGGGAGCAGGTGAAACAGCTACGAAACCGGACGGCGATCCTGACAGGGGCGTCGCGGGGGCTGGGGCCGTATATCGGGCGGGCACTGGCGGCCGAGGGCGTGAACCTGGTGCTCGCGGCACGCTCGGCAGGGGACCTGGAGCGAGTGGCGGAAGAGATGCGGGCGCTGGGCGTGCGGGCCATCGCCGTGGTGTGCGACGTGACCGTGGCCGGGGACCGGCAGCGGCTCGTGGCGGCGGCGCTGGCGGAGTTCGAGCGGATCGACATCCTGGTGAACAACGCGGGAATCGAGGTGACGGCGCACTTCGAACGGCAGCCGGAGGAAGAACTCGCGGCGACGATCGACGTGAACCTGACCTCGGCCCTGCTGCTGACGCGGCAGGTGATCCCGGTGATGCTGGAGAAGAAGGCGGGGCACATCGTGAACATGGCCTCGCTGGCGGGGAAGGTGCCGGTGCCGTTCAGCGTGCCCTATGCGGCATCGAAGGCCGGACTGGTGGGGTTCACGGAGTCACTCCGTGGTGAGTTCCGAAAGCGGGGCGTGAGCGCGAGCGTGGTCTGCCCGGGGCTGGTCTCGGAAGCGGGCATGTACATGCAGATGCAGCAAGACGCGGGCGTGAAGGAGAACTTCCTTGCCGGGACGGTGACGCCGAAGAAGGTCGCTTCGGACGTGGTGAAGGCGATCAAGCGGGACCGGCCGGAGATGCTCGTGTACCGTGGCCCGGGGCGGGTGGTGAGCGCGTTCGCTGAGGCGGCACCGGGCCTGTTCGAGCGGGTGTTCCCGGTCTTCGGGACGGGCACGCTGTTCCGGAAGATCGCGGAGGCGCGGGAAAAGCAACGGGAAACGGCGGACGTGTAGCGGCAGCAGACCCTCCCGGCGCGGCCTATCCTGTAGCTGGCGGGCACGGGAGGAGGTTGTACTGGTGAGATGGACCGCGCTGGCACTGGCCGTGACGATGGCGCTGATGGGACTGGCAGCGTGCGGCGACGACGATGATGAGCCCACGACGCCCAGTACTACCGCGACCGCGACCGCGACCGCGGGACAAGCAGAGACACCGACGGTACGTCCCACGCAGACACCGCAGGACGGCATCCTGGTGGCGGTTGCCGTGTTCTTCGCACGGGACGAGCACATCGCGACGGGCGGGCGGCTGGTGATGGCGCCGGCGGTGGCGCGTGGCGCGATGGAGGCGCTGCTGGCCGGGCCCAGCACACTCGAACGCGAACTGGGCATGGGGAGCGAAGTACCGGCGGGGACACGGTTGCTGGACATCGACATCGCGAATGGGGTGGCGACCGTCGACCTGTCGCGTGAGTTCGAGTCGGGCGGTGGGTCGCTATCGATGACGACCCGGGTGGCGCAGGTGGTCTACACGCTGACGCAGTACGACACCGTGGACCGAGTGACGATCCGGCTTGAGGGCAAGGAAGTCGATGCCATCGGGGGCGAGGGCGTGCCGGCGAAAAACCTGGCGCGCGACGACTTCCGGGACAACACGCCGCTCATCCTGGTGGAGGCGCCGGCTCCGGGAGCCGAGGTCCGCTCGCCGCTGCGCGTTTCGGGGACTTCGAACACGTTCGAGGCGACGGTGGAGTGGCTGGTGACGGACTGGGACGGCCGGATCGTGAAGGAGGGGTTCACGACGGCAACTGCCGGGACGGGGACGTGGGGCACGTTCGCGTTCGAGGTGGACCTGGGGGGGCTGGCGCCGGGGCGGATCACGCTGGTGGTGTTCGAAAGCTCGCCGAAGGACGGGAGCCCGACGAACGTGTACGAGGTGCCGCTGACGCTTACCGGCCCGTGATGCGTCAGGCGTCGCCGACGAGGGTGCTGGCGAAGATCTGCCAGGCGAGGGCGGACTTTGCGGTGAGGCTGAGGAGGATGTAGACGGCTTCGCCGAAGAGGTAGTCGCGCCAGGGGCCGGCGCGGCGGTACTGCAGGACCATGTTCAGGGCGAAACAGTTGAAGAACACAAAGAGCGACACGAAGATGCCGACAACGAAGCCAGGGGGCGAGGCTTCGAACCCGGGGCTGGTGAAGTAGATGGCGATGGCAATCCACGGGACCGCCCCGGCGACACAACCGAAGACGAACGCTGTCCAGTTCGGGTGGCCCGGCTCTTCGTAGTGCTCCATGAGGAGTCCGAACAGGATCATCGCGGCGTTGACCCCGAAGATGGCGACGAGGGCGGCGATGTCGCTGATACCGGTGAACATCGCAATGAGGACAACCATGACCGACGAGCTGGCGGAGTATTCGATCCAGCGGGCGTAGTTGCGGGCGCGTTCGAGGTTGCGGGCGTACCAGCCATAGACGCCGGGGGCGGCGATGATCCAGTGGGCGGCGGCAGAGATGAACACGAAGAGGGCGACACCCCAGGCGATGCGGACATCGAAGAGGTCGCGCAGCGGGGACGGCGCGGAGCCTGGCGCGCCCTCCATGAAGGTCGCGGTGACGGGGAGGGAGAAGCCGTTGGCGAGGGCGAGGATGGCCACTCCCTGCGCAGCGTGGAAGGCGCCCATGACGAGGTTGTAGAGCCGGAGGCGGCGCAACTGGCGCTCGCGAGGCTGGCTGGAGATGGTCACGATGATGGCCTTTCGCTGGTTGATGCTGTGGCGCGTTTGAGGAACGCCTAACACGGGAAGAACGATCACCGTCCCGAAGCGATGCGGAGGACGACGTTGCCGGTCTTCTGGCCGGACTCCACGTAACGGGTCGCCTCGACGACTTCGTGGAGGTCGTAGCTTCGGTCGATGACTGGGCGATACTTGCCCGCCTCGACCAGATCCTTGACGAGGAGGAGATCCTCCTGGCGGTAGCGGCCGATGCCCAGGGCGGCGCGCCTCTTTCCGACGAAGCGCGTGGCCAGGGCCAGGAAAGGCACGTGATACATATACCCGAGGTCGACGGTGATGAAGATGCCGCCAGCCTTCAGCGAGCGACGGCAGCGACGGAATGCGAGTTTGCCGACGGCATCGAAGATGACGTCATACTCTTTTCCATTCCGGGTGAAGTCTTCGGCGAGGCGGTCAAGAACGTCATGGGCACCGAGCGAGCGCACCAGGTCGAGGTCCCTGGTGTCGCACACGGCGGTCACGCCGGCATCGAAGTGGTGCGCGAGCAGCTGGACGGCGGCAGTGCCGATGGAACCCGCGGCACCGTAGACGAGAACACTCTTGCCCCGCAACGGGATGGCCGGCTGGAGGCAGGACAGCGCGAGCAACGAACCGTCCGGCACCGCCGCGGCCTCCTCCCAGGTGAGGGTCGCGGGTCTGGGGGCGATGACACCAGTCTCACTGACGGTCACGTACTCGGCGTGGGCGCCGCCAGCGATACCGAATACCTCATCCCCCGGATGGAACCGGGTGACGGCCGCGCCGACATCCTCGATGCGGCCGGCGAACTCGGTGCCCGCGACGGTCTGCCTGGGGCTGCGAATGCCCGTGAAGATACGGCTGAACCGGTACTCGGTGCTGCGCACGCGCATGGCATCGCCGCGGGTGACGGTGGAGGCCTGGACGCGCACGAGTACCTCGCCGGACTTCGGGACAGGCATGGGGGCTTCGTCGATGCGCAGGACCTCAGGCGGGCCATACCGATCGTGGATGACTGCTTTCATGGCGGCTTCTCCTCTCGAGCCTGGCGGATGGGGCGCGGTATGGGCCCCGCGTTCGCGGACGCGACTGTAGCAGACGTAGCGGGGGCACACGGCGCGGGACGGACCTTGGGGCGTTGGTTAACCCGCACCGGTCTT
>WBZO01001532.1_pt2 | contig 35090 bp, 29 predicted proteins | sample 5204261 | NCBI WGS metagenome assembly WBZO01 (sample SAMN12412400, study PRJNA552823) | activated sludge metagenome | isolation source: activated sludge from anammox sidestream of wastewater treatment plant... | place: USA: North Carolina | collected 2017-09
CGACGCCGATTTCAATCGTCGCTACGCGACGTGAAAATCGTTTGCCTTTGCATGCAGGCCGTAAACGACCTGCCTAAAATCAAACCGTCCCGCCGGGACGAAGAGAGGCTGAGCAGTTACGGTCAATCACTGAATCGCCGCCGGGCCTTCGGTGATCACTACCCGCAACATTTCTTGTATTTCTTGCCTGAACCGCACGGGCAGGGATCGTTGCGGCCTACTTTCTCAGTCCGCTGCAAACCGCCGACTATCGAAGCGGCGTAACCTGCCGGAGCCACCTGCTCGCCCGCCGGCCAGTAAAGTTTCTCTTCCTGCTTCTCCGCGCGCGCTTTCTGCCGCTTCCTGATTTCTTCGGGTTTGTAGAAATCGAAGACTGACGATTTGAGTTCTTGAAACAGATTCGGATCGCGGTCTTTGACCCTCTGCGTGAATTCCTTGAAGCTGCCGTTGATTTCCTTGCTGATCGTTCCGCGCTCGTATGCGGCGCGCACGGCTTGCAGGCCGCGCTCTTTTCGCGGTTCCTTGTCGAGCGCGATTGGATGGCCTGCGGCGAAGGAAAGGAGAATCCTGTCGTCTTCCTGCGGATCCTCGAACAGCCCATAAATGAAATCGGTAATGCGCGGGCGAATGGCTTCGTCCTTGAGCGCGATGCGCGTCAGCGCGGAGGAGATTATCCAGCGGGAGTTGCCGAAGTCAGGATTGTCGCGGTACGCGCCGCGATATTCGTTGATGTAATTTATGAACGGCTCGACCGCCATTGCGCCGAACTGTTCGAGGGCGGCGGGAAAGACTTCGACCGCTCCGTCGTGATTGGCGAAATAGGCGTGCTGAACCATCTCGATCATCAGCGGCAACGCCTGCTCATCGCGCATCGCGCCGAGGATGTTAAGGGCGTGAACGACAATCCAGTAATTTCCGCCGGCGCCCTCGTACCAGTAATCTTCGTTCGCCAGAATCTCGCGCAACGGCGCGGCGGCGTCTTCGCTGCGTTTGATCAGTTCCTGCGCGTGCTCCACCGTCGCGTGGTCTTCCTCTTTGAAGAGCAGGTCAATCAATTCCGCCGTCGTCATCTCCGCATATTTGAACATCGTTCTCTCCTGAATTTTAATTGCGTCCGCCGGGCGATGATACCCAGCGGCGGCGGGGGCTGTCGAGCCTACTCCTTCAACCGATTCGTGCTATATTGATTTCGCTGTTATGCTCTCGCCGGATGATTGCTGATAGCAGCGCTCAGGTAATATCTCATATGCCATATTTCATATGAGATATGAAATATGGCAGGCGATTAGACCGCAAAATATCCGCCTGCATGTTCATCAAGCGCCCGGTGGCTACCGCTCCCGGCGCTGCGCCGATTAAGGAAGTTATGGACAAAGAAGTACGTGAACTCGAAAAAGCCCTCGAACAGATTTGGGACATCGCCACGAACAAGTTCGGCCTCGACCCGTTCCCGACGCGGTTCGAGGTTGTGCCCGCGACCGTGATGTATGAGGTCGGCTCGTACGCGCTGCCTGGGCGATATTCGCATTGGACGTTCGGCAAGGCCTATCACAAGATGAAGACGATGTATGATTTCGGCCTGTCGAAGATTTACGAAGTCGTGATCAATTCCAACCCGTCATACGCCTTCCTGCTCGAAAACAACTCGCTGCTGCAAAACAAACTGGTCATCGCGCACGTGCTCGGCCACGTGGACTTCTTCAAACACAACGCCTATTTCTCGCGCACCAACCGCCGGATGGTTGACGACGCCGCGCTCCACGCCCGCCGGATCAACGAATACGAGTTCAAATACGGTCGCAAGATCGTCGAGGATTTTCTTGACGCGGTTCTCTCAATCGAAGAACACATTGATCCCTACTTCTTCATCAAAAAAGGCCGGAACGGGAAGAAAGCCGATGAGCCGGAAAAACATCACGCGAAGCCTGGGCCATACGATGATCTGGCTTCGACACAGGAGCGGGAGGCGATGGCCAAAGCCGAAGCGGCGAAAGCGGAGGGCGAACAGGAGCAGCCTGAAAAAGACCTGATCTGGTTCATCATGCAAAACTCGCCGATCCTGCAACCCTGGCAGCGCGACGTGATGAGCATGATCCACGACGAGATGCTCTATTTCGTGCCGCAGATGCAGACGAAGGTGATGAATGAAGGCTGGGCGTGCGCCACAGGAGATTCGTTGTTGGTTACTGAACAGGGCTTCGTGAGATTCGACGAGTTGTACGAAAATCACGAGAAGATCAGGGTCGCCAGTGGTGGAAAGGGGCGATTGGACCGGATCACGGACTTTCACAAAGAAGAACGCGTCCCCACAATTCGCATACGCACCCGCCGAGGGGTAACGATTGAAGGCGCGGAAAAACATCGGGTGCTGATGGCTGGCGGAGATTGGGCTTATTTGCGTGACTTGAAGGCCGGTCAGAAGATTCGACTGGCGAACGCGATTGACGTCTGGCCCGAGGAGAAACAGCGATTGAATTTCATGCCCACTCAGCCGAGCGCATCCTTGGGAACAGTGGCTGAACTCGCCGGGGTTTCATACTCAACCGCGTTCAGACATTTTCACGGGCTTGTGAGATCGCGCAGCGCGAACGGCATTGATTCCGCGTTGGAGACTGCCGCTTACCAGCCAGGATATGCGGGCAGGGCGCTTCCCACACGAAACACATTGAAGGCTCCAGATGAACTCAATGAAGACCTCGCCTGGTTTCTGGGGTATTTCATCGGTGACGGAAATCTTAATAAATCAGGCATAGGATTGACGACAGGCGACAAGGAATTGGCGCAAAAGCTTTGCCGAGTCATTGGATCAAGTTTAGGGTTGAAGGCTTCTGTTAAATTTGACGGGAGTGATGGACATGGCCGCTGGCGTGTCATTGTTTATTCGCGCGAGATTTGGAAATTGCTTGAATTGGTCGGCGTCAACCTTGAAGACAAAGCCAGGGGCAAAAAAGTTCCGCCTCTGATTTTGCGTTCGCCGAAGAGCGTGGTCTCGGCGTTTCTGCGAGGTTATTTTGACGCTGACGCTTACGCCGGCCCGGAAGGCATCCGCCTTTCTTCCGCCAGCGAAGACCTGATTCGCACGGTTCAAATCGTTCTGCTCAATTACGGAATTCTCTCGCGCCAACGTAAACATCTTTATGGGGTTACTCAACTTGAGATAGCGGGCGCTTCGGCCTCACGCTTCCTCGATGACATCGGATTCAGTCTCTGCCGCAAGCAACAGGGCTTGCGTGATTACGTCCAAAATCATCACTGGTTTATGCCGGAAGATTTGAATGACGAGATCGTTTCGATCGAACGTGGCTGCGCCGATGTTTATGACATCACCGTTGACGAAAAGCATGCTTACGTTGCTAACGGGTTCGTAAATCACAATTCATTCTGGCATTCGCGCATTATGCGCGAGATGGACTTGCCCGACGAAGATCACCTCGAATTCGCTGAGCTTCACGCGGGCGTCGTCTCGCCGCATCGCAATCAGCTCAATCCCTATTACCTCGGATACAAAATTTTCGAGGATATCGAAAAACGCTGGGACAATCCGACGAAAGAGGAGCAGGAGAAGTTCGGACGTAAGCCCGGCGAAGGCCGCGCAAAGATTTTCGAGGTGCGCGAACTCGACAACGACGTCTCGTTCCTGCGCAATTACCTGACTGAAGATTTATCCGAAGAGCTTGACCTGTTCGTTTATGAATTGATTGACGAAGAGGAATGGACGGTGACCGAAAAACGGTGGGAGAGGGTGCGCGATCAACTTGTGGCCAATATGACCAACTTCGGATATCCGTACATCGAAGTCGCCGACGGTGATTACGACCGCAACCTGGAACTCTTACTGCGCCACCGCTACGAGGGCGCGGAACTCGACCTGAAATACGCGCGCAAGGTGCTCGAATACGTTTACAAACTCTGGGGCCGCCCTGTGCATCTCGAAACCATCATCGAAGACGAAGCGACGATGCTGCATTACGACGGCGAAGAGCACAGCGAAAGTTAAAGGGGTGGTTGGTTGCTGGTGGTTGGTGGTTGGTGAAGACAGTGAGTTGTAGAAACTCAGCGACCAACCACCAGCGCCCGACCACCAGCAACCAATCTCAATCCATCGTCCTCAACACAACACACTTCAAATAATAAGTCTCAGGCGCGGTCAGCAGGATCGGATGGTCGCGCGATTGGGTGCGCTTCTCGACTATCTGGACTGCGCGATTGGCGTCTCGCGCGGCTTCAGCCAGCATCCCCAGGAACAATTCTTCGTTGACGTGGTATGAGCAGGAGCAAGTGATCAGAACCCCGCCGGGATTGAGCAATCGTAGCGCCCGCAGGTTGATCTCCTTGTAACCGCGCAGCGCCGCTTCGACCGCGCCGCGATTTTTGGCGAAGGCCGGAGGATCGAGCGCAATAGTGTCGAAGCGTTCGCCCGCGTCGTCGTAATCGCGCAGCAGGTCGAAGACGTTGGCTTCGATGAATTCGACGTTCGCGATTTCGTTGAGTTCGGCGTTGCGGCGGGCGCGTTCGATGGCCGGGGCGGAGATGTCAATGGCGGCGACTCGTTCGCAGCCCCCGGCCAGATGGAGCGCGAACGAGCCGTGAAAACTGAAGCAATCGAGTCCGCGACCGCGCGCGTATCTCATCGCCGCCGCGCGGTTTTCGCGTTGATCCAGAAACGCTCCCGTCTTCTGTCCTTCGAGCAAATCAACCTGGAACCTGATTCCGTTTTCCGTGATCGGGAACTCGTGAGGAGCTTCGCCGTGGAGCAAGCTGTTGATCATCGGCAAGCCTTCGAGCTGGCGCACCTTCGCATCATTGCGTTCGACGATCAGGCGCGGCTGGAATTCGGCGATCAGCAGTTCGACCCACATCGCCTTCAGCGCGTCCATTCCCCGCGTCAACGTTTGCAACACGAAACAATCGCCGTAACGGTCAATGATCAAACCGGGCAGCAGATCGCCTTCGGCGTGAACCAGGCGGTAAGCGTCCGTGTCGCTGACTACGCGCTTGCGCCATTCGGCGGCGGCGCGCAAACGCGTCAGCCAGAACTCGCGGTCAATCTCGACATCGTTTTTGGAAATCAGCCGCAGCGTGATTTCGGACTCTTTGCCGTAATGCGCGCGCGCGATGAATCGTCCGCGATGGTCAACCACGCGCACGATTGCGCCACTTTCGGCTTTGGGTTTCTGCGTCACGTCGCTGCGGTAAATCCACGGATGGCCTGAGCGGGCGCGCGCCGCGCCTTTGGCCGAAACCACAGCGTCGGATGGAGCAGGTGAGTTGGTTCTTTGATGGTTGGACATTTGACGATCACATTACAGGCGAAGCCGCGCTTGCGCAACGGATTCGGCGGCAATTGGCCATGCGTTGTCGCAGGTTGCCTCGGATAAACTGCCATGACACTATTCACGCCGCGCCGTGACCCCTCACTCCCCGGCTACGGCGGTAATTGTGAAATCGAATCCGGCCACGCTGATTCTGAGTGGAAAAAGTAATGGGCAAGTTACATGTTCTGATCACCAATAACACGCTGGATAGGCGCGCCGGCACCGAGTTGTACGTTTACGACCTGGCGGTGGAGTTGCTGGCGCGCGGCCATCAGCCCATCGCTTACAGCAACCAGTTGGGCGAAGTAGCGCGAAGCTTACGCGACGCCGGGGTTCCCGTTACTGATAATCTCGATTCGCTCGGCTTCGTCCCGGACATAATTCACGGCCATCACCATCTGGAAGTAATGACCGCCTTGCTCCATTTCCCGCAGACTCCGGCTATCTATTTCTGTCATTCCTGGAAAGCCTGGGAGGAATGGCCTGTCCGGTTCCCGCGCATACGGCGGTATTTGGCGATGAATGACGCGACGTACAATCGGCTGACTTGCGAACATGGCGTCCCGGAAGAGCAGGTCAGATGGATGTTGAATTTCGTAGACCTCGCCCGCTTCAAACCGCGCGCGCCTTTGCCTGCGCGACCGGGCCGCGCGCTGGTCTTCAGCAACTACGCTACTGAAGAAGGATTTCTGCCCATCATTCGTGACGCCTGCGGGCGCGCCGGGTTGCCGCTGGACGTCATCGGGATAGGAGTGGGGAACCCCTGCTCGCAGCCGTGGGAGGTTCTGGGCAATTACGATTTGATCTTCGCTTCGGGCCGTTCCGCCCTGGAATCGCTGGCCGTCGGCGCGGCGGTCATCGTATGCAACCACTTCGGACTTGGGCCGATGGTCACGGCGGCGGAACTCGACTGGCTGCGGCGCGTCAACTTCGGCCACAAATCCACCCTGCGACGGCCCTTCGACGCTGAAGAGGCGCTGCGGCAGATTGCGCGTTACGACGCCGAGGACGCGGCTGAAGTTTCGCGGCGCATTCGCGACACGGCTGGATTGGAAGCGACGGTGGACAAGTTGCTCGGCCTTTACGCTGAAGTCATCGCCGAGCATCGGCTCGCGCCCCCGTCGCCGGAGGCGGAACAACGCGCTACGTCGGCCTACCTACGCCAACTTTCGGATCGGCTGAAAACCTATTACCAACTCTGGGGATCGCACGACCGGCTTCAGGAGTCGCACGCCGCGCTGCAATCCCAAGTGGATTGGATGAGACGGACTGTTACGTGGCGGTGGCGGCAAGCCATAGCGAGGGCGCCCGTCGTAGCGCCGCTTTACCGGCTCGCGCGCCAGTGGTTTTTTTGATTAACTGTCGTGTCAATCATGGCGCGACTCACCTCACAGACCCTCGACAATGGAGACCCTGTTATGCTTTACGTCAAAGAAAGAGAATATCTGTTAAGTGTAATTGATGACCTGTTTAAATTCCGGCTGAATGACTGCACGGGCGGGCTGCTGGCAATTCGTTGCAACGCCGACCACCTGCTCGTCTCTTGCACTGGCGAAGCTTTCCGCCGCTGGCATTGTGGGCTGGAAGATTTCATCGTGACTGACAACGAAGGTAATGTGGTTGAAAAGCATAAGTACGCGGCGGGGCACGGATTCCTGGTCGCGCTGGAACTGTTCAAACAGTTCCCGCTGTGCAACGCTGTTTTGCACAGCCATAACGAATACAGCCACGCTTTCGCCGCTCTCAATCGCGCGGTTCCGCCCGCCGCACACTTGCTACAGACGCTCGGCGAAGTGCCCTGCGTAAAAGTCGAAGACCAGAAGATCAAGGAAGAATATTTCCGCAATCCGTACCCGGTTGAAATTCCGTCGTCGTTGAGCAACCGCCCGGAGATTGTGGCCGTCAACCGGCAGATCATTCCGCAGATCAAGGAGAAACTTGGTCATCGCAAACACGAGTTGGAGAAGCACGGGTTGGCTTTCACGACCTATCAGCACGGTGTTTATGTTCTCGCCCGCAACATGGACGAAGCGTTCAACAACCTGGCGCGCGTCGAGGCGAGCGCCCGAACTTACATTTACGGCAGCCTGATTTTGCAGCGTGAGCGATTGGAGGCCGAAGGACGCGCCTGATCATCTAACACCGAGAGGGGGATTCTTCATGCTCTACGTCAAAGAGCGCAAGTATCTGATAAGTGTGATCGAAGACCTGGTCAAATTCCGGCTGATTGATTGCACGGGGGGACTGCTGGCGATGCGCTGCGGCCCGGAACATCTTCTGATGTCAACCTTCGGCGCCGCTTTCCGCCGCTGGAAATGCGGGCTGGAAGATTTCATTGTGACTGATTACGAAGGCAATGTGGTCGAGAAGCATCAACACGCTGGGCCGGCCAGCACGCTGATGGTTCTGGAAATCTTCAGGCTGTTTCCGCTTTGTAACGCTGTGCTGCACACGCATGCCGAATACAGCCTGGCCGTGGCGTCGTTGGATCGCCCGGTTCCGCTCGCTGCGCATCTGATACAGACGCTCGGCGAAGTCCCCTGTCTCAGAGCCGATGACAAGCAGATCAAAGACGAATATCTGCGCAATCCCTATCCGATAAAAGTTCCGCCAGCGATGAATTACCGCCCGGAAGTCGTGGCCGTTGTCCAGCGCATTCTTCCACAGATCAAGGAAAAACTCGGCCATCGCAAAGACGAACTGGAGAAGCACGGATTGGCCTTCACGACTTACAAGCACGGGGTCACAGCCTTCGCGCGCAACATGGACGAAGCGTTCAACAATCTGGCGCGCGTTGAGGCGAGCGCCCGGGCTTATATTTACGGCAGCCTGATTTTGCAGCGCGAGCTATTGGAGGGCAATGAACGCTCTTAAACGCATCGTCATCACCTGGCTCGCCACAGCGCGAGGCGGAGCGGAAAAATCCAGCTTTGAATTATGCCAGTCCATTCGGCGGCGCTATCACACCGAGGTCGCGCTCGTGCTGTGGCATTACGGCGAGGCGTTCGACTTCAGCTCGCTTGGCCGAGGAGCGGAGAGCGAGGTGATCCATTGTTATGATGGCGATGAATACCGTCGGCGCTTGGCCGACGCTCTGGCCGTCAGCTCAGCTTCGACGGCGCTATTCTCCAATCATCGCGCCTTTCAGGTTGACCTTCATCTGGCGTCTCGGCGCGGCGTCAAATGCGCCGTGCTCTTTCGACAAACTCCGCTGGCCGATGGAGCCTTTCGCACGTTGCCTTCGCCTGCCTCGTCGGAGTTGGTTTATCGGCGCGGGGCCGAGTTGGATTGGGGCGCGTTGCAGCGCGCCACCGCCCTCATTGGCCTGAGCGATTTCGGCGCCAGGGGAATCGCCAGCTTCGCGCCGCAACATCCGCGCGTCGTTCGTATTTACAACGGGCCAAGTATGCCGGGCGAGAACATCGCAATCACACCGCGTCCGGTGCGCCGCTTTCTGATTGTCTCGCGTTTGATCAGTTGGAAAGCGATTGACTTCGGCATCACCGCATTCAGCCATTTGCAGCGCCGTTATCCCGATGTCCATTTACAGATTGCTGGCGATGGGGAGGAAGAACCGCGCCTGCGCCAGCTTGTAAACGATCTCGGTCTTAGCAAGCAGGTCGCGTTTTTAGGGTTCAGGGATGACATCCAGCGGGTTTATCAGTCGAACGATTGCCTGCTGCACCTGAGCGGCATTGAGAGTTTTGGGCGCGTGGTCATTGAGGCCACCAACCACGGATTGCCGGCGGTCGTTCCGCAGAGCGCCGGAACGGGCGAATTGGTTATCAACGGGCACACCGGGCTTACTTTCCGACCGGACGATTTGGCTGATTGCGTCCGCGCGCTGGAATGCGCCTACCACTTGAGCGGCGCCGATTATATCCGGTTGGGCGCCACAGCCCGGCGCCGCGCCCAGGCGCTCTTCAACTCCGACCGCCTGGCTGAAGAGTATGTCGGATTGGCCAATTCCATGCTCGTTTCCTGAGGTTACAGGCTCCGGCGCGCTTGCGAAACGGCTTCGGCGACGAATCGAACGTCGGTTTCGGTCAGGCCCGCGCCCGATGGCAAATACATCCCGCGCTGGCAAAGCATCTCGGCCACTGGATAGCGCTGCCCCCTGAACTGCTCGAAGTAAATCGGCTGAAAATGAATTGGAATGAAGAACGTCCTGGTTTCTATGCCCTGTTGCGCCAGTCGGCGGCGCAATTCGTCGCGCGAACAGCCGAACTCCTCTCCGGCCAGAACGCCGTACATCCAGAAGACGTTCTTTGCGCCGGGCAGTTCGCGCGGCAGCGTCAATCCGTGAACGCGGCTGAGTATCTCTGTGTAAAGCCGCGCGTTGCGCTGGCGGCGTTCTATCAACTGATCCAATCGTTCGGTCTGCGCCAATCCGATGGCCGCCTGCATGTTGGTCATCCGGTAATTGAAGCCGCGATACTGATGCCAGAAATGGCGCTCGCTCGAAAACGCGTGATCGCGCAAACGGCGCGCGATTTCGGCCAGTTCGGCGTTGTTGGTCGTGACCATTCCGCCTTCGCCGGTGGTGATGATCTTGTTGGCGTAAAACGAAAAGCTCGCGGCGTCGCCCAGACTGCCCGCGCGGCGCCCGCCATATTCCGCGCCGTGAGCTTCGGCGGCGTCTTCGATCACGTATAGCTTGCGACGGCGCGCGATCTCGTTCACCGCGTCCATCTCAACCGGGTGGCCGTAGGTGTGGACGACGACGATGGCTTTGGTTCGCGGTGTGATTTTCTCCTCGATCCGCGAAACGTCCATGTTCCAGGTCACAGGCTCCGCGTCCACCAGCACAGGCGTCGCGCCCGTGTAGCTGACAGCGTTGGCGGTGGCGATCATCGTGAATGTCGGGATGATCACTTCGTCGCCAGGGCCGATGCCCAGAGTCGCCAGCGCCAGATGCAGCGCGACAGTGCCGTTGGCGCAGGCCACGCCGAATTCGCATCCGCAGGCTCGCGCGAATTGCCGCTCGAATTCGCGGACGAACGGGCCGATGGATGAAATCCAGTTCGTCTGCACGCACTCGGTCAGGTAGCGCAGTTCGTTGCCGTCGAGCAGCGTGTCGGCCACCGGGATGACGCGCGCCGATTCTTCCGTTGGAGAGATGCGGCGAACCGGCGACTCCAGCTTCGGATCAGGCCCCGGAATCAAATGGCGAATCAGGGACAGGTCTTCTTCGTTGATAATGCTTTTTTCGATCATCGTATTTCTTGCAGGGTTAGGATGAGGTGTAGAGGTAGTGGGGAAGTCAGGAGAGAACACGGAAATAACGGAAATAACGGAACAGACGGAAAAAAGCATTGGGTCATAGTCTTTCCGTCTGTTCCGTTATTTCCGTTATTTCCGTGTTCTCTCTTCATCCCTACTCATTTGCTCCGCTATCGAATTAATGGCTCAGTGATCCATTCGATCAGCTTTTCAGACCGGGCCAGCGCGCCCGCGTAACTCGATTCATTGTCCTGGTCGAAGTGCTCGTCGTAGATTTTGGCGATGGAGTCTTTGAGCAGCGGATCAACCAGCCTGAGATAGCCCGCGCGATAGCCGGGTTGCGGCAGGGCCTCGCGCGCGGCCGCCTCGCGTTGCAGTTTGCGGTAGGAGGCGACGGCCTTCCATCCGCGCGGTGTCAGCAGTTGGAAAGGCTCATCGCGCGCAATGGCCTGCGCGACATCCAGCCACGAAACCGCTTTCAGATCGCGCACGACTTGAGAGTGAAGCTGATATGAAACGATCTCGTTCGGCGTCGCCTCTCCCATCGGTTTATCGAGACTCTTCGGACGCCAGTCGCGCATCTCGTTGAGCAGCGTCACCCAGTCCGCGCCTATCCGCGAGGCTCGCTTGCCGAGGGTGAGCGCGCACAGCGCGATACGCAGACACTGGCCGCAGTGATTGCACATCATCTCGCCGATCTTCGTCCGCCAGCATGAATATTGCAGATCGCATAGATCGTCGTAACGCGTCCAGAGCAGCCGCTGTACCTGGAAGCTGTGCAGCGGAGTGATCAGCGATCCGTGACGGACGCCGAACGGCCGCAGGATCGCATCGAGCGCGCCCTGCGTGATCGCTGAGTACATGAAATGATTGTGCTGAATCACGCGTCCGTCACGCTCCACGTTTTCCTGCACCTGCGTTTCCGAAGCCAGGAACAGATGTGACGCCCCGGCGGCAACGCCCCCCGCCACCAGCGACGCCGCATAAAGAAATGTGTCAGTCAGCTCGTTGACGGAAATCCAATAACCAAGCCCCTGCGCGAAGCCGAGATCGAAGTTGGAGCGATAATTCGATTCAACCTCAATCAGCGTCACGTCGCGGCGGCGTTGAATTTCAACGAGGATTTGGCGGCGGCGAGGCGTGATGTGGTCTTCCAGCGGCGGCATCGGCGAAGTCGTGGCGACCAGCGCCGGCTTTTCAGTCAGCTCCGCGAGCAGCCCGGTTTGAGTCAGACTGTCCTTGCCCCCGCTGAAAGCCGATGCGCAGCGATTTGCGTTGGCGGCGTCAACCGGAGAGTAATTGAGCATCGGCCCGTCCTCGATGATTTCGATCCTGCGCTCGAAATCATCCGTGCCCCGGTAAGCTTCCAGCGTGGCGATCTCGGCGTCCATCAGCCTGTTCCAGCATTCAGCCTCGCCCGGACGCAACCTGACCGGCAGATGCACGCGGCAGGGGCGCAGCAGTGGCCATTGCGAATGAAGGCAGATGAGCATCACCGTCCACCACAAACTCTCCGGGACGCGCGCCAGGTCAACTGTCTCCGGAAAGCGCATGGAGAAATGCGTCCGGCGGTAGAGCGTGGTCGGAGGATCAACACGCCATCGGAATGTGACTTCATGCTGTTTTATCTCCGGGGGAAAAAGTGTAATTGAGTTCATCGGGCGGTCACTGACCTCCAAATAGAGTTCAAAATTGTCGCCGGTTTTTCGCGCTTGTCTTTTGTTTCGCGGCTCGACGCGAAGCGTCGAAGCCTGTGGATTAGGGCATGGCTAACCGCGAGCATCAATTCGTGAGGCTACGAAAGAGCGCGCCAGTGATCCTGCGCTTACGGTCGGCAATGATATACTACGCGCCATTTTTCAGCGAGATGAATCGCATAAAACCAGGATTGAGAGAATTATTGATGAGAAACATACGAGTCGCCGTGGGAATCCCAACCTTCCAGGAATCGGATTCGATTGAAAATGTGGTCAGGCAGGTTGACGCCGGATTGTCGCGCCTGTTCGACCCTGCCGATTGCCTGATTGTAAACGTTGACAGCGACAGCCCCGATGGAACATCGGAAATTTTTTTAAAAACTCCGGTCTCGTGCCGCAAGGAATCATTCGTCATCTGCGAACAGCCCAGAGGCAAAGGGCGCAATGTGCTGCGCTTTTTCGAGCGATGCGCCGAACTGCGTATCGCCGCGCTCGCGATTGTTGACGGCGACCTGCGCTCGATCACGCCTGACTGGATCGAAGCGTTGCTGACACCGGTTTTGAAGGGCGAGGCCGATTACGTCACGCCGCTTTATTTGCGGCATCGTTTCGACGGGTCGCTGACCAATCATTTCGCATATCCGATGATGTGCGGATATTTCGGGACCGGTCTGCGGCAACCCGTCGGCGGCGAATTCGCTTTCTCAGCCGCTCTGATCGAACACGTCCTCAGGCAACCGGTCGAAGACGCTGTTCTCGGTTATGGCATAGACATCTCTCTCTCCATGCACGCCGTCGGCGGCGGCTTCAAGCTGGCTCAGACGAGACTGGGGCGAAAACTGCACAAGCCGAGCTTCCCGAAGCGGAACCTCATCCAACCACAGGCCATCGCCGCCGCCATCGCCACGTCGCGGCTGTATCCGATTCGCGCCGCCAACCACGATTTTCAGGGCGTTCCTGACTCCGTTGATGATTGGCCGGAGTACAAGTTTTACGATGAGTCACAGGCGCTGCTTGCCGCATCGCGCAAGCGGGCCAGGGAATTGACGCCTGTTTACCGCTCGTGGCTCGGTCGTGAGCCGGCGAAGTTGTTTTCAGCGTTTGAAGACGGCGGTGAAGCGCTTTCAGCCGATGCCTGGACTGATCTGGTTGCGGCCTGCGTCGCTCACGCGGTCTGGGTTGATCCAAAAGCTGCGGCGCGCTCCATCGCCGATCAATTGCAACCGGCTCTCTTCATCAGGACGATCACAAACTGGAACGAGACGTGGAAGCGTCCGATCGAGGAGTTCAACGCCGAAATCAATCTTCAGTCGCGGCTGTTACAAGAAAAGTTGCTGGCCGCATCGCGCGCGCTCAGATCGTGAACCCCAACTCAGCGTAAGTCGCTCGCAAAGCGGCGGCCAGTGTGTCAGGAGAAAACTTTTCGTCGAAGGTTTCGCGCGCGCGCCGCGCCAGTCGCTGTCGCATCGCCCGGTCGGTTAAAACGCGTTCGATGGCCTGGCTCAACGCTGAGGCGTTTCCCGGCTCGATCAGCATCGCGTTGTCGCCGTCAGTCACGTCTTCGGGAATGCCGTCAATGTTCGACGCGATGACGGCGACTCCGGCCTGCAACGCTTCAAGCAGCGAGACCGAACCGCTGCCCTCTTCGAGCGATGGAAGCGCGAAAATGTCGGCGTGCCGCAGGTAGAGGTAAACGTCCGGGACGAAACCTTCGATTGCGACTGTTCCATTCAGATTCAGCCGCTCAGCCAGTCGCCGGTGTTGTTCGATCAACTGCCCTCCGCCGATCAGGCAGGCGCGAAATCCAACTCCTCTTTCCTTCAACTCGGCCAACGCGCGCAACAATACGTCAAGTCCTTTACGCGGATCGTGTCTTGAAACCGACACCACCAGCGGCGCGTCACGCGGTTCAAGCAGGGCGATTGATTTCGGCGGATCAGACCGCTCGGCGCCATCTTTCGTAAAAGCAATCTCCGAACTGTAAGGTATTTTGCGAAAACGCATTCCGGGGCCGAACCTGTCGAGCAGAATCCGGCGCACCGATTCGTAATTGAAGAGCACGGCTTGCGACCCGAAATACGCGCGGCGTTCGTAACGCCCGATCACGCGCTTGATCCACTGGTATTCGAGTTGGACGCTCAGCCGCGAGCCGCCGTCGTGATCGCGGTTGATGCCCAGCAGCTTGCCCCGGTGTTCGTGTTCGAGCGAGGTGTAGGCGTTGACGATGGGAATAGCTTCGACGCCGCGTCGCCGCAGCCTGCGGCTGGCTGTTACGCCCACGCTGCCCCACAGGCCGAAGCCGTGGATCAGTTGCGGTTCTTTCCGATCCCGCAGGAACCGCTCGATGGCCGCGGCGATCATCGGCTCGTGCCAGGGAATTGAAGATGAACGCACTCCCTCAACTGCGGCGTAAAGCCCCAGGTTGAAGGGCGAGTCTACCTGATGAATTACTCCATACTCGGTCTCGGCCCGTCCTTCCGTCCGTCCGACGCAAAAGAGGTGTGGCGCGAAGCCTGCCCGGATTGCGGCTCGCGCGTGCGCGCGGACATAGCTGGAATGTCCGCCACCGAGTTCTTCCAGAGGATTTTTGCCGACTACGAAGACAATCTCTTTAGCCATTCTCACTCTCAAACCCCAGTTCAGCGTAAAGATCGCGCAGTGTGTTTGTTAAAGACTCGGCGGAAAATTTTTCGACGAAACGCTCTCTCGCCCGCCGCCGAAGCCGCTCGCGCAATTCGGCGTCGGTCAACGTTCGCGCGAGAGCCTGACTCAGTTCATCAACATCACCCGGTTCGACCAGCAACGCGCTGTCGCCGTCGGTCACGTCTTCCGGAACGCCGTCCACGTTCGACGCCACGACGGCCACGCCTGTCTGCAACGCTTCCAACAGCGAGAGCGAGCCGCTGCCTTCCTGAATTGAAGGCAGGACGAACACGTCGGCTCGCCGAAGGTAAGGAAACGGATCCGCAACCCAATTTGTGAGCCTTGCGACATCCGCCAGACCGAGTTGTTCCATCAGTCGCTGGTGCGCCGCGAAGAGCGGGCCGCCGCTCACCAGGCAGGCGCGAAAACGTACGCCGCCGGCGCGTAATTTGGCAAGCGCCCGGATCAGAACATCAAGGCCTTTGCGCGGATCGTGGCGAGAGACCGAAACGATCAGAGGCGCGTCCAGTGGTTGCAGATCGGCAATCACCGCGGGTTCCGGCGCCGGCTCGTCCGCTCCGTCGCGCAGGAACGCCGCTTCGGAGCAATACGGCAGCTTGCGTGTTTCGGTCCCTCGTCCGTGTTCGGCCAGAAAGAGCCGCCGCACCGATTCGTAATTGAGCAACACGAGTTGTGATCTCGTGTATGCGCGTCGCTCGTAGCGTTTGACGATGTGGCTGATCCATAACTGCTCGGCTTGAAAAATGGCGCGTTGATAGAAGCTGCCGGAATCCGCCGCGCCCAGCGTTTTGGCTCGCGCCTCGTTTTCAGCAGTCGTGTAGACGCTGTTCACGACGACGGTCTCGACGCCTCTGCGCCGCAATCTCTCTTTGACCTTCAGGCCGACGCAGGCCCAGGTGTAGAAGCTGTGAATCAGGTGCGGCCCCGCTTGTTTCGACAGAAAATTTTCGATACTCGCCGCCAGCCAGGGCGCATGCGCCATCACCGTATGCGGGGTGGCGGAAAAGGCTGTCAGCCAATGCGCGAAGAAACGTTCAGGCTCTTCGCCCGGAATCGTCTTGAATCTCTGGCGGGGCAGAAACGGAGACGAGACGCGATGAACAACGCCGAAATCTTCTTCCGAGACGCTGTCATGCTCGCCAACGCAGAAGATGTGCGGCTCGAAGCCCGCGCGCAGCGCCGCCCGCGCGTGAACGCGAACATAACCCGATCCTCCGCCTTTGCCCTGTGATGGGTCTCTGCCGGTGATGAAAACTACCGCTTTAGCCACGTTTTCCTTCAAATCCCAAGTCGGCGTAAATCTCGCGCAAGGCGTTGGTGAACGCCCCGGCTGAAAATCTTTCGACGAATATTTCACGAGCGCGTCGCCGCAACCATTGGCGCAACCCGGCGCCGGTCAACACGCGTTCGAGCGCGAGGCTCAATGCGGCGGCGTCGCCCGGTTCGACCAGCAGCGCGCTGTCGCCGTCGGTCACGTCTTCGGGGATGCCGTCCAGATTCGAGGCGACGACGGCGGCTCCGGCCTGCAAGGCTTCGAGCAACGAAACCGAGCCGCTTCCCTCCTGTAACGACGGCAGGACGAAAACATCGGCGTGTTGAAGGTAGCGATATGAATCCGGCGCGCGGCCCGTCAGCAAAACCGATTCGCCCAATCCCAGCCGCTCGGCCAATCGCCGGTGAGCTTCGAGCAGCAGACCGCCACCAACCAGGCAGGCGCGAAACCCCACGCCGCGCGATTTCAATTCAGCCAGCGCTTGCAACAACACATCAATTCCTTTGCGCGGGTCCTGACGCGAAACAGCGACCAGCAGCGGCGCGCCCGCTGGCTTAAGCGGGGCCAGATCAGGCGGCGCCGGTTCTTCCTCCGGCTGTTTTGATTGATCGCGCAGAAACGCAATCTCCGAAGCGTAAGGCGCGCGGCGCATTTTGACGGCGTCGCCATATCGGTCGCCGACCATACGCTCGACCGAAGCGTAGTTGACGATCACGAATTGAGACTCGCAATAAAGCCGCCGCTCGTAACGGTTCAGACAGGAGATCGTCCAGGCGTATTCGACCAGATGCTGGAAGCGGCGTGACAAGGGGTGATTGTGATTGACACCGTTCAATTTGCCGCGCGCTTCGTGTTCGACTGTGGTGTAGGCGCTTGTGATCAGGCTGACCCTGCGCCCGCGCCGCCAGAGCTTTCGCGCGACTGTCAGGCCGGCGTAACCTCCCAGCCCAAAGCCGTGAATCAAGACCGGATCATCTGTCGTGGCCAGAAAGCGCTCAGCCTCGACGCTCATCAAAGGCGAGTGAAATGGAGTCATTACAGGCCGGAAGGGGCGAAAAGGAGTCGCCGTCCGATGAACGACGCCGAAGTCGGCGTGGACAATCTCCGATTGACGCGAGACGCAGAAGAGATGCGGCTCGAACCCAAGCCGGATGGCCGCGCGGGCGTGAGCGCGGACGTAGCTGGAATGCCCGCCCATTTCCACCAATGGGTCTTTGCCGACAATGAAAACTATCTCTTTAGCCATTGACGCCGAGCAGATTGAGCAGGGATGTGAAAGCCACGCGAAGCGATTCGGCGCCGAATGTGGCCAGCAGCGGCAGCAGGAGCGTTTTGCGGCCTGTGAAAAGATTCAGAACGGATTGCCTGAGCCGCCAGTAGCGGTCGAAAAATCGCCAGTGCCTGGACTGATATATTTCCTGAAGCTGTCCCTCCAGTTCGGCGATTCTGGATTTGGAAACTCTCTTCGCGTTGTCCACCTCCTCTTCGATCAGCCTGACTGAGAAAAGCGGCGCAAGCTCTCCGCGATTCCACATCTCCAGCGTCCTTTCGGCGCCGTGATCGTTGACCAGCGTCAGGAAGAGCCGCGCGGATGAGCGGGCGAGCGCCGAAGACTGCGGCCCAAGCTCCTGGACGTAATCAAAAATATTCGGGATCACAAGCCCGTGAATTTTATAAAAGTAGGCGATGGTTTCGATGTACTTCATCGCGGCTTTCCGCTTCTCTTCAGCGGGCAGAGAGCCGTTCAGGTTTTTCGTCTCGTGATGGTGCAAAGCGACCGATTCGACGACGCGATGGAATCTTCCATCGCCGGACCCTCCGCCGGATTGATTGAGCCGGTAACACCATTCCAGGTCTTCGTAATAATTGCGCATTCCCAAATCATAAGGATGTTCAATCAGGGCTTCGCGGCGAAGCAGCGTCAGGCAACCCGGAACCCATTGGCACGGCCCCGATTCGCCCATCCAACTGTCGAACCTGTCTCCGAAACCGAACAATTCATAATTCAGAATGCCGTCTTCGATCCGGTAACCTCCGCCACACAGATGCATCATGCCGTCGGGAAAGATGACTCTTCCTGTGGCGGCCAGCGCCTGCGGGTTCGTTTCCAGACAGCGCAGCAGGTGTTCCACCGCGCCCGGAAAGACCTCCACGTCGTTATCAATCAACATGGCGTATCTGGTTTGCACGCGCCGGATCGCGTAATCGCGCCCGCCCGCGCAGCCCAGATTTTCATCAAGCAAAACCATCTCGATGAAATCGTGAGCCGCCGCAATCTCCCTGAGCTTCTCCTGTGTGTCCGGCCCTGAATTGTTGTCTATCAGCAGGAGCCTGAATGGAACGGCCACGTTCTCTATCAGCGCCCTGATTGCGTTGATGGTCTGGTCGAGGCGGCGGTAAGAGAGCATGACGATGGTAATTTCGACCTCGCTTCGCTGCGCGAAGAAATCATCAGGAAGCAGCGCGAGACTCGCCTTCGCCTCCTGGTTCAGTGTCTCCTTGATTTGCTCCGCGTTCAATTTGTCTTCGCCCACGACGGGAAGGGAAGCCAAGGCGAATTCGGCGATGGCCGGAACTTTGTGATAGCTGGAAGCGCGGTAAATGACTTCTTTGCCCATCATCGCCGCCGCGATCATGACGTGCGCGCGGTCGGTTCTGATCGTCTTGTGACGGGCGATAGTCCACAGCCATTCATTCAGGGAATCGCAGGTCAGGGAGATGTCATTGTTGTCCGCCGGCAGTTCGCCGGGCCGAGCCTGGTCGTTATTTAACAACGGGCCGCCGCGCAGAGCTTCATCGTCCGTGCGATAGGCGTTCAACCATCCATCGCCCGGAAGCAGGAACGGGCTGTAGTCGAAGAAGAACGCGCAATCGTGTGCGAGGTCTGCCTCGCACAGACTTTTGATCCGCTCATAAGAGACGCGCTCCCGCGCAAAGACCAGCGCTTTGGTTTTCGAGAGCGCGTCTCTGACGCTCTCGACCGAAACATCGAAAGACGATGGCAGCACGATCACCCGCCGGAATTTCTCTTCCACCAGCGGCAGATGTTTGGGCATGTCGTGATATGGCCCGCACCACGCCCCGCCACCGGAAATCAACGCCAGATCGCCGCCCGCGCCGGAGAGATTCAGAATGCTCGCCTCTTTGTACCGGAGACCGCTCAGCAATTGTCGCGTTCCGGCATATATGAGCTGATCGCCGATGTTGCCGTAGCTTCTGATGAATGTGATATCGGACGCCCCGGCGAGGGCGTCCAGCAATCTGACTTTGCTCTTTTCAATTTCGGTTTGTGTCTCACTAAGCATAAAACTGCAAAATAGCGCGTCGAGCGATTCGAAAAACTGGCGGATCGGCTGGGGCGGATGAACCGGCAAGAGAAGCGGTTTCGGGGGGATTAGCGCCACATAGCCGCTCAAAAGATGCGGGAGTGTAATAGATCGGATTTACCGATGCAAAGCGATTTATGATTTCGCCGTCTGCTCGCGCGCATTCCGGGAGCGCAGCGCTTCCAGCGCGCTTACGTTTCAGCCAAAATGTTATTGACTCCGATCGGGTGATTTATGCGTAACGACATCAGCACAGCTTATCTGGGTCTCGGATCGAACCTGGGCGACCGCTCGGCCAATCTGCTGCGGGCCGTGAGCGCGCTCAGCGGCGCCGGGTTGCGGCTCGCCGCCATTTCGTCAATTTACGAGACCGAGCCGGTTGATTATTCGGATCAGCCTGATTTTCTGAATCTGGTCGTCGCCGTCGAAGCCGGGCGAATTGATCCATTCGCGCTGCTCAAACTTTGCCTCGATGTCGAGTCGCGGCTGGGACGGCTGCGCCTGATCCCGAAAGGCGCGCGCACGATAGACATTGATCTGCTGCTGGTTGATGGCTTGATAATTGACGGCGCGAGCGATGGCGTCGCGTTGACATTGCCTCATCCGCGATTGCATCTGCGAAGATTTGTCCTGACTCCGCTGGCCGAAATCGCGCCTGAACTCCGCCATCCGATCTTGGGCAAGACGATAAAGCAACTTCTGGATGATCTGGCTGATTCATCCGCAGTGAATGTTTATGCCGGTTGAAGCGCCGGTGAGTCAGTCATCGGAGGCCCCACTTGACGGCGGCGTGAAATCGCAGCTCTCGCCAAAGCTTTTGCAAAGTCGCCTGTCAAACCTCGAATCGAAGCTGAAGTTGTTCGAAGCTGAATTACTGACTTTACAAAAGCCATGGACTTCATACATCCCGGAACGTGAGGGGGCGTTGCAAAGCCTGATCGTCGGCATATAATGTCGGGCGTGTCGGGACGAACAGAAGCGAGCTTTTCGATGAGTTGTTTGGCGCCGCCAAAATCAGGCGAAGGGATTTCTGAAATCGAATCGGTGTGTAGACATCAGGCTTCCGGCGAATGTCGTTCGCAAGCAGGCGTGATGCGTCGAAATAGGTTTATCAGTTGAAGCGTCAGTCGAATGGGCTGGCGCTTCAGTGTTTTTCAGCGTTTTCTCGAAAGAGGCAGTATGGAAATCATTACGAAAGCCGCGCGTATGCGAGTAATCGCAAACAAGCTGCGGGAGGAAGACCGCTCGGTCGGCTTTGTTCCCACGATGGGCGCGCTGCACGGGGGGCATTTGAGCATGGTGCGCGACGCCAGGCGAATGGCTGATGTCGTTGTCGTTTCGATCTTCGTTGATCCCGCGCAGTTCCGCTCGGAGACGGATTTCGAACAGTACCCGCGCGACCTGGCGCGCGACGCCGATCAATTGACGCCGATTGGCGTTGATTACGTCTTCGCGCCGAGTTACGACGAAATGTATCCGCCGGGATTCGCCACCCACGTCGAGGTCGAAGGTTTGAGCGACAAACTCGAAGGGCTGGCCCGTCCGGGTTATTTCCGCAGCGTGACTACGGCCTTGAATGTTTTGTTTAACATCGTCCAGCCGAAGTTCGCTTACTTCGGGCAGCGGGACGCTCAGCAGGTGGTGATCGTCAAGAAACTTGTGCGCGATTTGCATCTGCCGGTCGAGGTTGTCGTCACGCCGACAGCGCGCGAAGAAGACGGCCTGGCCTGTTCGTCGCGCAATCTGCTGCTTTCGCCGGAAGAACGCCGCGCCGCGCCCGTGATCTATCGCGCGTTGAAGCTGGCCGGAGAACTGTTCGATGGCGGCGAGCGCAGCGCGTCGCGAATTATGAAAGCCGTGCGCAAGGAAATTGAAAAAGAACCGCTGGCGCGGATTGATTACATCGCAATCGCGGACACCGAACGTCTGGACGCGTTGGAGGATTTAACCGATCAGAACGCTCTGGTGTCTGTTGCGGTCTATTTCGGCAAAGCCAGATTGACGGACAATGCGATTCTGACTGACAGCAAGTACAAATCGAAGACCAGCCGGTTGAAGCTTGGGTGAAAGGCGCCAAAGGCAATGAATTTGGTGGTCGAAACCTACAAGGTGAGCCAAGACTTTCCAAAGGAAGAGCTATACGGATTGACAAGCCAAATGCGTCGTGCGGCAGTGTCCGTCCCGGCCAATATTGCGGAAGGACAAGGTAGACGGTTAGGCGGTGAATTCAAACACTTCCTGGGAAACGCAAGAGGCTCGCTACTGGAATTGGATACCCACCTGGAAATTTCTCTACGGTTGGGATACATCAAAGAAGAGAATTATCAGCCAGTTCAAGATCAAATTCAGGAAGTAGGTCGAATACTCAATGGGCTTCTACGCTCAATTGAAAGTTAAGGGCCTCTTCAGACATTGGAAATTGCGGATTAACCTCAGCAACTGAGCAACTCACTGACATCTGACATCTGACATCTGACATCTTTCAAACATTGAATCGGAACTCGATCACGTCACCATCCTGCACGACGTATTCCTTGCCTTCCAGCCGCATCCATCCTTTCTCTTTCGCCGCGGCTTCCGACTTGGCTTCGATCATGCGGTCGTAAGCGATCACCTGCGCGCGGATGAAACCGCGTTCGATGTCGGAGTGAATCGCGCCCGCCGCTTCAGGAGCCTTCGCGCCTTTGCGGATCGTCCAGGCGCGGGCTTCTTTTTCGCCCGCCGTGAAATACGAAATCAGGCCGAGCGTGTGATAAGCGCCGCGAATCAATTTGCCCAGTCCAGTTTCGGTCAAGCCCAGACTGGCCATGTATTCCGGACGCTCTTCGGGTTCCAGATCAACCAGATCGGCTTCGAGTTGCGCGCTGATGACCGTCGTGTCGGCGCCTTCGCTCTCGGCGTGCGCGCGCACCTGTTTGATGAAATCGGTTTCGGGCCTGGTCAGATCGGATTCCGAAACGTTGGCGACGTAGATCATCGGCTTCATCGTCAGCAGGAAGAGATGATAAGCCTTCGCCTTTTCATCGTCGCTCAAACCGGCCAATCGCGCTGGTTTGCCGTCGTCGAAAGCCGCTTGCAGCTTGTCGAGCAGTTCCAATTCTTCTTTTGCCGTCTTGTCTCCGACCTTAGCCTGTTTGGTCACACGCTCACGGCGTTTTTCGACCGTCGCCAGATCGGCCAGAATCAATTCCAGATTGAGCGTTTCAATGTCGCGCTGCGGATTGATCGTCTCTTCGACGTGGACGACGTTCTCGTCTTCGAAACAGCGCACGACGTGGACAATCAATTCGGTTTCGCGGATGTGGTGCAGGAATTGATTGCCGAGTCCCTCGCCGCGGCTCGCGCCTTTGGCCAATCCGGCGATGTCAACGAATTCGACCGTCGCGTAAACGATCTTGCTGGTCTTGGCGATTTTGGCCAGAGGCTCCAGGCGCGCGTCCGGCACGTTGACCACGCCGACGTTAGTGCCTGTGGTGCTGAAAGGATAGTTGGCGCTCTCGGCGCCGCGCGTTGCGGTCAGGGCGTTGAACAGAGTTGATTTGCCGACGTTGGGCAAGCCGACGATTCCTGCGCGTAACATAGCTGATGATTCCTCGATTGATTGATTAGGGAGGTAAACGGCAATTTATCAGCTTGTCAGGAACTGTTGCAACTCGCCTTCGGTCGGCAGCCCGTCGCGCGCGCCAAGCTCGCGGCATTGCAGGGCGGACGCCGCGGTCGCAGTAGGATATTTATGCCGCTAATTGATATTCGTGAGTTTGAATTGACTCAAATTGAAGTTCAACGAACTCTCTTTGTAAATTGAGGGACGCTTCGTTCGCCAATCTGAGGTTTTCCCTGATGATTGCATTGTCTGGAACCATCGCTAATCCGTTCTCAAGCGCAAAGATCGCATCGTCCATTCTCCCCAATTGGGCAAGCGTTATCGCATAGTCATTGTATAAGGAGGGTTCCACATATCCGGCTAAAAGCGCTTCCTCAAAAAGGCCGACAGTCTCTTCCAATCTGTTTTCTGAAAGGCATGTTTCTGCCAAGTTGAAATACGCCTTTGCCAAATTGGACTTGGTTGTTTCATCCGAATAAGCCGAAAAGGCACACTTGAAGTTGACCAAAGCAGTTCTGAAGTCTTCTTGTTCAATTGCCCGAATTCCCAGATTAGTGAAAGTCGCTGCCACACTTTTTTTAACGCCTTCACCGATATCGGTGGCGGATGTGGCTAGAACTGCTTGATGAAACGCCTGGAGAGCCTCTTCGAATTTTCCATTCTCCATCAAGCGATTGCCATAATTATGGTAAGCGACTGCGAGATTGTGGCGGATTATTTCGTGGGTAGGCGCGAGTCGAAAGCACATCTCATACAGTTTCACTGCTATATGCCAATCACGTGCATCCTTCGCATTCGCAAAACTTCTGCGAAGACTCTCCCCGATATTGCTGATGTCATTTGGATACAAAGCCACCGCCTCCCGGAAAGCTCTCTCCGCGCCGATAGAGTCACCTTTTTTCAGCAATTCAAAGCCTTGATCGTGAAACTCCTTTGCTACCTGTTTCACGGGCTTAATTTGTCCTGGTTTCACCCAGTCAGCCATTTTTGACAAGACGCCAGACTCATCAACAAACTCCAACATGTAAGCCTCTTCCGGCTTATCAAATGTCTCGACGACCACTCCTTTGTCCCCTCGCTTAAGACCATATTCAGGCAGATCTTCAGTTAGCACCACCGTCTCAAGTTCTTGCATCTTTCCATTGGCAATCATCACTTACCCTCACTTTCTGGCGACACGGGCAGTAACCAGACTGGGGAAATCTGTCTCGCGTCTGATTATCCAGCCTGTGACTACATCGGCGGTCTGTTGATTCAGTCCAGTTATCGAAAGTCTAACGTCATACCGTTTGCCGAACGGCCCTTCCGCCTTCAGTTCAGCCGCATTATACGGCAACTCACCCAGAATGCGCTGGCGCAATAGCTCCCAATCGCTTTGTTCAAAGCCCAGCGCGCTTTTGAACACAACCGCCTTATGCATTCCCGGATCGTGAGCCGGGTTGAGCGCATAGTCCTCCAGCTTTGCGCGTGGGACGACAGCAGCCTGATAATTCGGCAAAGCTTGAGGGTGAACTTGTCGAGTGTCTTCGGCCATCAAAAATCAGTAGATCGCTTTGTCTCAGGTTGCGAGAAAATTTCGCAACTCATCTTCAGTCGGCAACCCGTCGCGCGCGCCAAGCTCGCGGCATTGCAGCGCGGCTACGGCGTTCGCCGCGCGCATCGTCTCTTCGATGCTTAATCCTTTGCACAAACCGTAAATGAAACCGGCGCGGAACGCGTCGCCGGCGCCGGTCGTGTCTTTGATCACCGGCGGGCGAAAAGCGGATGACGCGATGAACTGGCCTTCGACGAACGCCAGCGCGCCGCGGGCGCCTTGCGTCATCGCCACCAGGTAACAGCCGTAACGCTCGTTCAACTTCTTCAACGCCTGCTGCTCGTCCATCGTCCCTGCCAGTTCATTCGCCATCCCCTGCGAAGTGATCAGGCAATCAACGTGCGGCAGCAGTTCGTCAATTCCCGGATAGGCCGTGTCCAGATCAATCGTCACGACCATTCCGGCTTCGTGCGCCCATCGCGCGGCCTGCATTGCGGTTTTGGTGTCGAAACCGTCAATGTGCAAAACACGCGCGCGCGCGATCATCTCGCGCTTCAATTCTTCGGGAGCGACGCGGGTGCCGTCGTCGTGATACCAGAGGATCGTGCGTTCGCCCGAAAACTGCTCGATGATGATCACGGCGCCCTGCGTCTTCGCGCCCATCGCGATCATCACGCCGGAGCAATCAACGCCCTCCGCTTGCAACGATTCGATCAGCATGCGGCCTTCGTTGTCGTAACCGACTTTGCCGATGTAGCTCGCGCGCAATCCCAATCGCCGCGCGCCGACCATCGCCGATGAAACCTGCCCGCCGGACATCTGCCGGTGATCGGTCAAACGGACTTTGGTGTTGAAAGAAGGGAAGCGCGGGATTGTCACCAGATGGTCAACTGCGTTGAGGCCGAAGCCTGCGACGTCGAACTCTCTGTCGTTGGGGAGTGTGAATGAAAAATTCATAGCGCGCGGATTATGCATGATCATCGCCGCGCCGCCAATCCCCGCAGCCCATTCCCTTATCTCCGGTTCTTCCGTATTCTCTCCCCCGCGCCTGATCGTGAATTTCAGAAGGACGAACGGAGGAATATGAAACGCGAAACATTGAGAATGTTATGGCTCGGAACTGCGCTGGCGATGTTCGGACTGGCGTCAATCGTCTCGCCATCAATTGAAGCGATTCAATCCGACAAGCCGGTGAAGACTTTCAAGATCGAGGACCTGGCGTGGCTGAGCGGCGATTGGGAAACAGCGCCGGGCCGCATGCAGATTGACGAACACTGGACGAAGGTTGCGGGCAATTCGTTGATCGGCATGAGCCGGACGGTGGCCGGAGGCAAGACCGTTTTCTTTGAATATCTGCGCATCGAAGCGCGCGGCGCCGAAATCTTTTACGTGGCGCATCCGAAAGCCAGAACTCCCGGCACAGACTTCAAACTGGTAAAACTCAACGGTCAGGAAGCGGTCTTCGAGAACCCGGCGCATGATTTCCCGAAACGCATCATCTATCGCAAAAACGGAGACGGCTCGTTGACCGCGCGCGTTGAAGGCGACGGAACCGAAAAGGAAAAACCGCAGGACTTCCAGTATCGCCCAATTCCGAAGACCGATTGATTCTCAAGTCAGGGCCCGAATCCGGCGCGTCTCAACACGTCGCCGAAGCGCGTGTCTGCGCGCAGCCCATCCAGTCGCGGATCAAGCTTCAACCAGCAGAGCCAAAACGGACGCTGCGCCACAGCCTTATCGAGCCAGCGGAAGGCTTGCTCACTCTCGCCCAACGCTGCATAAATCACCGCGATGTCGTAGGCCGAAACGTAGCTTTGCTCGGACTTTTTGAGCAACGCAGCCAGCGACTGCTCGGCTTCCGCGCGTTTACCCCAGACGGCATAGAGGTGTCCCAGATCGGCATGCAGCATTGTTTTGCCGTAGTTTTCTGGCATCTCGTAGGTTTTCTGTAACTGGCCGAACGCTTCTTGATACATCCCTTTCTGCTCGTAGGCCAGCCCCAGTTCGCGTTGCGCTTGGGGGAACTCCGGGGCGAGCACAATCAATTTCCGGTATTCGGCGATGGCCTCGTCATAACGGCGCGAGAGAAAGAAGATGTAAGCCACGCTTTTCCTGTATTGAATGGAGAACGGGTCAAGCTCGATTGCCTGTTTGATCTGCGCGTGGGCCTCTTCGAAGCGGCCTGTGTCGGTCAGGACTCTGCCGTAGACATAGTGGACGACCGCTAAGTTGGGGTTAAGCTTGAGCGCCTGCTCAATCTCGCTCTCCGCGCCCACCCTGTCCAGGTCATAAACCCATTTGAGATGGCCCAGCGAGGCGTGCGCTTCGGCGAGGTCGTTATCAATTTCAAGCGCCCTTGTCACCGCCGCCTTGGCCTCCGGCAGCAGTTTCGCCGGCCCTTCTTTAGCGCTGAGCATCAGGTAGCAATTTGCCAAAGACGGATAGGCCGGCGCATATCGCATGTCTTTTGCAATGGCTTGCTGAAAATAGTCAATGGCTTTGAGCAGCCCGGCTTCAGTCTTCTTATTGAAGAGGTAGAGTCCCTGTAAATAGAGTTGATAAACCTCAGCGTTGTCTGTGTAGCGTTTGGTCAGTTGGCGCTGCTCTTCACCGCTCAAGCGCAGGCGCAACTTCTCGGTGATCTGCCTGCCGATCTCCTCCTCGACGGCGAAGATGTCCGAGAGCTGACGCTGATAACGTTCGCCCCATTTCTGAGCGCCTGTCGCGGCGTCTACCAGGTCCACCTGCACGGTCAGGCTGTTATCGCGCAGCGCCACTCTGCCGGTCAGCACCGTGCCGACGTTGAGTTCCTCGCCGACCTGGCGTGGGTTCTTTTCCTTGCCTTTGTAACTGAATGCGGTGGCCCGCGCGGTCACGCGTAGATTTGACAAGCGGGAAAGGTTGTTGATCAGACTTTCGGTAATGCCGTCCGCGAGGTATTCGGTCTGGGAGTCGGCGCTGAATGGCAGGACGGCCAGCGACTCAACGCGCGGGGCGGGTTTGAAGCGCAGATAAAGTCCAACGCTCGTGAGCGTCAGCGCCAAAAGCCCGAAGATGGCCAGTGTAAGTTGCAGGCGCTTGTTCGAGCTGACAGCGGGCTTGGGGGCCGGCGGGGAGGCAGCAAGCTCGGCGGAGACGGACGAGACTGGGGCGCCAGGCGCGGCGCTTTCGTCGTTCAACTCTTTCACGTCGGCGACAAAACGATAACCGCGTTTGGGCGCCGTCTCGATAAACTTCTGGCCGTTCTCACCTTCGCCCAGCGCCTTGCGCAGCCGTGAGATGTTGTCGGCCAGGTTGTTTTCTTCAACAAAACTATCGGGCCAGACCGCCTTCAGCAAGACCTCTTTTTCCAGCAAACGTCCGGGCTGTTCAAGGAGCGCCAACAACACGTCGAAGGCTTTCGGCGTGAGTGGGACAGCCTCGCCCGCGCGCGTCAGCAGACGCTCCGCCGTATCCAGTCGGAAGGGGCCGAATTCGTATAACCGCTTAGGCTTCTTTTCCATAGCCGCTTGCGAGAAATCTCCGAAGATTTTCCTAGAAAAAAACCAAACCCGGCAGAGGACTTTACGCAGCCTCCGCCGCTATCGTCCGCCGCGAAGTGAGCCAATCATTGAAAGCCTGGAAGTCGGCTCATTCTAAGGGTGAGCGACGGCTGGCGGCAATATGGCTACTTCCGCGCAAGCCGAAAGCAGGCTAGTGATAAGCGACGCCTGCTCAAACTCATTTTTCCACAATCAGCCGGCATCCGCCGGTAAGAGGAGTAAAAATCATGATGGCAAAGAAGTTTTTTCTGGCTTTAACGCTCATTTGCGTGGCTGCCATATCGGCCACCGTCCTGCGCGCCCAATCGGGCGACGAACAAACGCCTGAGCGAGGCGCGCAGGGGAATGGGATCATTGATGTATTGGAGCAACAGCGGCAGGCGCAGGCGCAACTGTTGGAAGGCTCCTGGGAGATGATCGTCACGCCCGTGCCCCCGCCCGGAGCGCCTCCCCTGCCCAGTCGTCATCTCTATGTGAGCTTCGCGCGCGGCGGCGTCTACATCGGCTTCGACCGCAGCGCGCCCCTCGGCAGCACGCAGCACGGCGTCTGGGAACACCGGGGGGGCAATGAATTCGCCTGGGCCTTTCTTGGGGACAACTTCGACCCGCTGGGGAATTTTGTCGGCACGCTCAAGCTCAAGGCCAGGATCACTATGACCGGCAAGGATACCTTTGTCGGCGTCGCCAACCCGCAGGTACGCAACGCCGCCGGAAACGTCCTGCTCGACGCCTGCTCGACGTTCAAGGCTGAGCGTATCAAGGCCGAGCCACTGTCGGAACGGTGCCAGAGCATCACGCCGCCGCAATAGCGATTGCCGGTTTGCGAATGTTCCTCATCGGCCTGCCCTTGCTTGATTGAAGGGCTGGCCGATGAGGCGAAAAATCACGGAGGAGCAACCATGCAAAGTGTGCTGACATTGGCGTTCATTCTGGCTTTGGCCGCGCAACCGGTGAGGACGCAAACAAAAGCAAACGACGCCGCTCGCAAGGCCGTCGAGGCCATCGCCGCGACTTTTCAAGCCGCCTGGAATCGTCACGACATGGACGGACTAGCCGCGTTGGTGGCGGAAGACGTGGACTATGTAACTGTCGTAGGGGCCCGCGACTGGGAAAAAGGCCGGAAGGAATTCAAAGAACGACATGCCGAAGTTCATCAAACGATGTTCAGAGAAAGCGTGCTGACGATCAAAGAAACTCACGTCAAATTTCTCCGGCCGGACATTGCCCTGGCTCACGTCCTTTGGGAAACCCGGGGGGATGCAGTCCCGGATCGAAAGCCGGGCGCGCCGCGCGCAGGCATTTTCACCTGGGTGGTGGAGAAGCGCCGCGGCAAGTGGTTAATCATCGCTTCGCAGAATACCGAGAACAGGACGCCGATTGAGAGCCGGTGAATCGGCGGAGCTTAGCCGCCGGCGGACAAACGTGCGCATCGCGTTGGCGCTCGGCTGCCTATTGACGCTGCGGCTGCTCGCAGGCCACGTGGATGAAGTAAAATGGGAAAACAATTAAGGGAGAAACCTGATGAGCGGAAAAGCCTGTATCACACTCTGTCTCGCCGCGCTGCTCACGCTGCCGTCGTTGGGCGGACGCCCTCAATCCAGGCCGCAGACCCAGGCGCCGCCTAACATCGCCTTGCTCAACGGGCAGTGGTTCAACGGCCAGCGTTTTGAACCGCGCACCCTCTACAGCGCCAAAGGCCGCTTCACCACGAAGAAACCCGCGCGCATAGATCGCACGATTGACCTTGCCGGAATGTGGATCGTCCCGCCCTTTGGCGAAGCGCACAACCACAACATCAATGGCGTCGAAGAGCGAGACCGGAAGGCGATTCAAAAGTACCTTGCCGACGGCGTCTTCTACGTCAAGATTCAGGGCAATCTGCCGGTAACGGATGAGATGCGGCGGCGGCTTGGGCTGAACCAGCCCAACAGCATTGATGCCGTGTTGGCGCAGGGAGCGTTGACCACCACGGGCGGGGGCGCCGATCTCTTACGCGACTTGATTTGGCTGCCGCAAAACGTTTTCCCCGGTCACACCAAAGAAACGCTGAAAGACTATCGCTATTTCACGATTGATTCAGAGGCAGACCTGGAAAAGAAGTGGCCGCTCTTGCTCAAGCAGCGTCCCGACTTCATTAAGACCCACCTGTGGTTTTCCGACGAATACGAAAAGCGCAGGAACGACTCCGCGTACTTCGGGCAGAAAGGGCTTGATCCGCGCCTGCTGCCCAAAATCGTCGCCAAGGCGCGCGCCAGCAAACTGCGCGTCTCCACGCACGTCAGCAACGCGGCTGATTTTCACAATGCGGTGGCGGCAGGCGTGGATGAGATCGTGCATCTGCCTCTAACCGGTTTGACACCGATAGCTGTAGAAGACGCCAGGCTGGCTGCCGCGCGTGGGATTACAGTCATCACGACTTGCGCTATCGTCCGTAGGCTTCCGCCACAGGTGTTAGCCAAATCCGACCTTCCACAGGTTCTCAAGATACAGTTGGCCAATCTGAAGCTCTTGCGGCAAAGCGGCGTCCCGCTCGCCATCGGCAGCGATAATGTGGGCGATTCCTCGCTCAGGGAATTTGAGTATCTTCAGAGCTTGGGCGTGTTTGACAATTTGACTTTGCTGAAGATGTGGACGGAAACGACGGCAATGACAATCTTCCCAAAACGCAAGATCGGCGCGCTCCGCGAAGGCTATGAAGCGAGTTTCCTAGCGTTGGGAGGAAATCCGCTTGAAGACTGGCGGAATGTGCGCAAGATCAAGCTGCGCTTCAAGCAAGGAATTCTTTTAGAACCGTAAAAACAAAACCAGCCAGCTTTGATGGAACTTCCGGCCTAAATTCAGTACCCTCAGCCGCAAATAGCGAAAAATTCCGGCTCGTAACACATCGTCGGATTGGAATGCAGCGCCTTTTGCGATCATTCAACGAGCAGCCGTATAACACCAACTCAATCCAAAGGAGTGGAATATGATCTCGGAATATGCTGAAGCCACATCCTTGCCTGTTGAGAGTAACGAAGATTCAAAACGGGCGGCGGTCGCGCCGGTCGCCGCTGAGGAGCGCATCTCTTCGGTTGACGCGCTGCGCGGTGTGGCCGTGCTCGGCATCCTGCTGATTAACATCCAGAACTTCGGACTCCCGTTCGCGGCTTACATGAACCCGACCGCATACGGCGGCGATGGCGGATTGAATCTGGCCTACTGGTTCGCCAACCAGATATTTTTTGAAGGCAAGATGCGCGCGATCTTCTCAATGCTCTTCGGCGCGGGCGTGGTGTTGATGACCGCGAGGGCCGAAGAGCGTGGCGGCGGCATCGCCGTAGCCGACATCTATTACCGCCGGACGCTGTGGCTGATTCTCTTCGGCGTGCTGCATGCCTATTTCATCTGGTTCGGTGACATTCTCTACGACTACGGATTGATCGGCCTGGCGCTCTTCCCGTTGCGGAAAACCAAACCCAAATTCCTGCTCATCGCCGGCGTGTTGTTGCTGTTGGCCGTTCCGGTCAAATCGTTTTTTGAAATACGCTCCGACATCGAGTTGCGTGATCGCGGCGTCGCAGCCGCTCGCGCCGAAGCCGCAGGCCAGCAATTGACCGATGCGCAGAAGGACGACAAGAAGAAGTGGGAGGAGAAAGAGAAAGAGATGAAGCCCGGCCCGGCCAGGATCAAAGAGGACATTGACCGGCAGCGCGGCGGTTACTGGAGCCTCTTCGTCTGGCGCGCGGGACTGGTGGCTGACATTCAATCGTCAATAACCTACCGCTACCTGCTTTACGATGTGGGCGGGATGATGCTGATCGGGATGGCGCTGATGATGCTCGGCGTCTTTTCGGCGAAGCGCAGCAACGGGTTTTACCTGAAGTTGGTGTTGCTCGGTTACGTTTTCGGCGCGGGGGTCAACGCGCTGACCGCGTGGTATTTCAGGAAAGGGCAATACATCGCGCTCGAAACCCTTCTGGCGATGCGGACGGTTTACGATTTCGGACGCCTGACCGTCGCGCTCGGCCACGTAAGCTTGCTGATGCTGATCGTCAAAGGCGGATGGCTGCGCTGGCTGACTTCACGTTTGGCCGCCGCCGGACAGATGGCGCTGACCAACTATCTGGTGACAAGCGTCATCTGCACGCTGTTCTTCAACGGCTATGGACTGGGGATGTTCGGCAAGCTGCAACGCTACCAATTGCTCTATGTCGTGTTCGGCGTCTGGCTGGCGATCCTGATCTGGAGCCTGATCTGGCTGCGCCATTTCCGCTTCGGCCCGATGGAGTGGGTCTGGCGTTCGCTGACGCGCTGGGAGCGGCAGCCGATGCGGATCGAGCAAAAAGCTGATGCGGAACAGGCCGCCGGCGCGACCGCGTAATCTAATCTATTCATCAGTTACTTCTTCTTTGCTGTTCCTGCGGGCTTGGATTGGTGAACGGCGGACGCTCGAAGGTTTTGCCGTCGCCAGTCACGCGCGGGTCTCCGGCTTCGGTCAGAATCTTCATCAACTGCGCCGACAGCTTCGCGCGGTCTTTCGCGTAGGCGGGATCGGCGGCGACGTTTCTGGTTTGATACGGGTCTTTGATCAAGTCGTACAGCTCTTCGGCGGGACGGCGGGCAAAGGCGGTGTCGTAAAAACGTTTCCATTGCGCGTCGTTGCGGTGCAGCGTCAGCCAGGCTTTGGTCGGACTGGCGTCCATGTCGGCAAAGGCCGCGTAGGTGTTGCTCTCCAATTCGTTCTGCGACGGCGCGCTCGTGGCGGTGACCGCTACCGGAATGCCGAGCGGCCAGCGTTCCGGCGCGAAGTTGCGAACGTAGAGAAATCCTCCTGTCCGCAACGCGCGCTGCGGATAGGGAAGATTGTTTTCATTGGCGAATGCGACGTGGCGTTCGCGTCCGCTGATCACCCAGTTGCGGCTTGCGTCCACCTGGCCATTTTTGCCGGAGCGCAGCACGTCGAGGAAGCTGCGCGCATTCATTCCTGCGGGCAGGGCCACGCCGGCTGCTTCCAAAAACGTTGGCGCAAGATCGGGCAGACTGATCAGATCATCCACGACGCGCCCGCCCTTGCTTCCGGCTTCAGAGGCCATTCCCTTCGGCAAACGAGCCGTCAGCGCCACGCCTACGCCGAAGTCGTAGAGATTGCATTTGCCGTTCGTCACGCCGGGCATGCCGTGATCGCCGCTGACGACGATCAGCGTGTTCTCAAGCTCGCCGCTCGCTTCCAGCTTTTTCAGTAACAACCCGATGTAAGCGTCCCAGGCCTGCACTTCGCCCAGATAATCGGCCACGTCTTCGCGGACTTCAGGCACATCAGGCAGGAACGGCGGCAGCTTGCCTTTGATCGCGCCGGGTTCGATGCCCCACAGCTTTTTGCCGGAGCCTTTGATCCAGCGGCGATGCGTCGTTGTCGGGCCGAACCAGTAATGCCAGGGCTGCCCCGGTTTGCGATCCGCCAAAAACGCATCGAAGTTCGCGCGCACCTGATCGAAGATTTTTTCGCGCGCCGCTTCCAGCGATAGGCCTTCGCCCATCATCTTCGTCACGTTCTCCGAAAAATCATTCGGCAGATTACCCGCTTTTTCGTAGCCGTATTTGCCCGCGCCGAACGGCGCATCCACGGGAGTACCGGGACTCCAGACTTTGTACGTTTCGCCGATGTGATAACCGGCGTCGCGCAACAAAAGCGGGTAGCTCGGAATCGCCGGGGCCCATTCCGCTGTATGCAAAATCGCGCCGCGCCCGGTGTTGAAAAAATACCGCCCTGAAAGCAACGAACTGCGGCTTGGCGTGCACGACGGCGCATTGACGAACGCGCGCCGGAACAGCACGCCTTCGCGCGCAATACGATCAATGTTGGGCGTTTTGACGACCTGATTCAGCGAAGGCTGTTTCTCAAAGGCCGCATAGATGCTGGCGTAACGGCCCCAATCGTCGGCGAAACAGAACAGGATGTTGGGCCGCGCCGGGCTGCGTTGCGCCGATGACAGGGGCGATTGCCAGGCAAGGATCAGAAAGAAGAGACTGAACAGGATGCGTTGAATTTTCATGGCTTGTTTCAATTTGGCCTGCTCCGGTTGTTCCGCCTGATCTGCTGCAACCGCGCCGCCATCTCTTTCACCTTGTCGGGATGTTTTGCGGCGAGGTTGTTCGTTTCGCCAAGATCATCGGCGAGGTTGTAAAGCTGCCCGTCGGGATCATTGCCCATCTCGGTGTTGGTGTTGCGCTGGATCTTCGGCCCCTTGCCCGGTTCGATGTATTTCCACTGCCCGTCGCGCAACGAAAGAACGCTCCCCTGCTCGACCAGAAGCTGACGGCCCGTCTTCGATTTTCCGAGCAATGCCGGCATCACATTGAAGCTGTCAGGCGCATCGGCGTCGCCAAGCTTCTGATTCGTGAACGCGGCGAACGAGGCGAGAAAATCTGTTTGAGACACGAGCGCGCCGGAAACGCCCGGCTTCACGCGCCCCGGCCAGCGCACGATGAACGCGACGCGCGTCCCCCCCTCAAAATTGCTGTACTTGCCGCCGCGCAATGGCCCGGCGGGTTTGTGGCCGCCGAGCTTTTCGACCGCGTCGTCTTTGTAACCGTCGTCAACGACCGGGCCGTTGTCGCTGGTGAAGATGACCAGCGTGTTTCGCGTCAGCTTCAAACGGTCGAGTGTAGAGAGGACTTCGCCGACGAGCCAGTCAGCTTGCAGGATGGCGTCGCCGCGCGGCCCCATCCCGCTTTTGCCCGCGAAGCGCGGATGCGGCAAACGCGGCACGTGCGGATCGTGCGTGGCGAAATAAAGAAAGAACGGTTTGCGTTTGTTCCGCTCGATGAAAGACACCGCCTTGCTCGTGTAAAGATCGGCCATGTCTTCATCCTTCCATAGCGCGGTCTTGCCGCCGGTCATGTAGCCGATGCGGCTGACGCCGTTCACGATGG
>WBZO01001550.1_pt1 | contig 35068 bp, 17 predicted proteins | sample 5204261 | NCBI WGS metagenome assembly WBZO01 (sample SAMN12412400, study PRJNA552823) | activated sludge metagenome | isolation source: activated sludge from anammox sidestream of wastewater treatment plant... | place: USA: North Carolina | collected 2017-09
CCATCGAAGGACGTATCGAGATCGGACCGTTGGTTGCATCCTTGCGAAAGACTCTTGGAACAGTGGTTGAAGTCTTATCCCGCGCGCGTGCTGCCGCCAAAGGCGTGGAATGGCAGGCGCGTTTTCTGGCACTCTTTCCACCGGCTGTCCTGGTCTTGATCGCCATCACCACTCCTGAGGTTGGGAAGTTGTATTCAGGTAATCCCTTATTCTTATCCCCGGTGATCATCGGCTCCGGTGTGTCCTACTGGCTCTCGATGCGCATGATCCGTAATGGATTGTCCATTGAAGCCTCGATGGGCTTGCAAGCTGGACAACAAGGCGAAATTCGCCTGGATCGGCTGGGACGAGTCCTGTAATGAAAGGTTTCTTCCGATTTTCCATTGCCTTGATGACCGCCCCGATACTTTGCGGGGCGGCTTTAGTAGTTGGCTATGTGATGCTGGTGGTCCTGACCATTCCGCAACTCCCGGCATGGGCGCAGCCCGGTGTGGAGCAATGGTTGTTCGATATCCCCCAGTATGCTGAGACCAGTGACAACGGTTCGTATGGCAACTCGCTTCCATCCGGAATGAGCGCTGTTCCCTTCGATGGCTATGTTGGACCCGGTTCTGATATCTATGGTTTGCCCTTGATCGGCCCCATTCCACATTGGGGTGATATCTATGACAAGCCATTATTAGGATGTAAGTTCCAAGACCCACATTACCAGACGCATACTGGTAGTGACTTTCCCGTGAATGAAGGCACGCCGATTCATACAACCATCGCAGGCAAGGTCGTGTGGGCGGGTTCGAATGGACCCTGGGGCAATCTGGTAGTGGTGGAGAACAATGGTTATCAGGTCTGGTTGGCTCATCTAAGCAGCATCCAGGTAGTGGAGGGGCAAATCGTAAACTACGGCGATGTGGTGGGATTGAGCGGCAACACCGGCAATAGCACCGGAGCACATTTGCATTACGGCATTCGCCAGAAAACGGGCGAACAAAGCGCTGTCTGGCTGAACCCTCAAAACTATTTTACGGTTGATGAGTACATCAACATTGGATGTTCGGATTAATCCATGACTGTTCGACTGGGTGATGTAACCTTCTCCGATTGGATCAGCCTAAAATTTGAAGGCGGCTATACCGACACCTTCATATTCGATATTGACGCCTTGAATGGATTGCCACCATTTGACTTTCATCCCCTCTTGCAGCGCCTGGTTGCCGAGTTGGATAAAAAAAGACCCGGCGCATCTCTTTGGATCCGCGTGACATCTCCTGGGGAATGGTACCTAATGGAGGTCAAACGATCCATGACGGCTGGGTTTTCCATTCCATATATTGTCACTTCAAAAGACAAGACACCGGATTATCGCAGTTTCTCTTTTGGTCCAAGATTATTTTCTTCTTCACTCCTTCGTCCTCCCAGGGTGGATGATGAGATATCCAGTTTTTCTCGTGAAGAGTTGAAATGTCTCCAGGTTTTGGCAAGAAACCGGAAAGGGAGCGAGGAGGAGATCGCTTCCTTGACAGGTCTTCCTGAACCAATGACCTATGATGTTTTGCAAAGGCTTAAAAAAAGCAAAATGGTGGTATTCAAACTTGGCGAGCAGTTCCAAAAAGACAAGTCAAAGCCAAAGAAAATGGATCCGTACTGGATGTGGCATCCAACCCGTAATGGAGTATCCGTTGCTTTACGCAGTTGGGGGGCATCAAATGGAGTGGATTTTAGCGGCGTGAAGGAATTGAACCCGCACTTAATTGGGACATCCCATAGGACGAATTCCCGCAGGTGGCCGGCATGGTTACGATCCGCCTATCCACAAGTTGAAATATGGACGGGATGGACCGAAGTGCAACTTCCTGAAACGGCAGTGCGCCCTGACGGGCTTGCCTGGGGTCGGATTCAGGGTTTCGAGACCTTGTTCTGGTTGGAGACTGGGGATGAGCACAAAAAGAAGGAAGAAATAGAGGATATTACACGAAAGAGATGGACAAAGGCATTAGCATTCTGCCGGGAAACTGGTGTCCGGCTTATATATGCACAGGTAAGCCCGGATTGGGTCAAGAAGGCAGCTCTCTGGGCATTTAAAAATTTACCTGAAGACATCGCAGTGGTGATAGGTAATACACGTAGATTTGGAATATTACCTACTGTGGAATGGGGAGAAATAACTTTTTCGTAACGCTCCTTATCTTTTGATCCCTTAATTCCCTATATACTAAAATATCTTCATTGTCATTGTATAATTATTGTCTCGAAGTGCAAGTCTTCTGCAAGCAGTTTCCTGGCAAATTGACAATATAATTAATTACTTTAAGGATCAAAGGTGGCAAAAATATACCCAGAACACTTACCAGAAAGTGTGATAAGTGACCCCAAGAGACAGGCTGAAAGAAAGGTTTTCGAAACACTCTCAAAATTGGGCTCACCTTTTGTCGTTTTTTATAGTGTTACCTGGCAAGCACGGAAAGATGGTTATGCCCGTGATGGAGAAGCGGATTTTGTTATTGCTCATCCTGATTATGGCGTGTTGGTTCTTGAAGTAAAGGGCGGTGGCGTCGCGTATGATGCAGCTACTGGACAATGGACAACTACGGACAGATATGGCGAATCTTTTGTCATTGACCCTGTGGAACAGGCGAAAAAGAGCCATTACACTTTGTTGGATAAATTCAAAGACTTACCGGAGTGGGATAGCAATCGTTTTCTGACAATCGGACATGCCGTATGTTTCCCTGATGTGGTGGTAGACAATAAGCCGTTGCGATTAGATTTATCGCGCGACATCGTGATTGACCACAATGACTTGGAAAAAATCGAAGAAAAGATTCAACGCATATTTGAACATTATGCCGAGAAGACCAGGCGAGCACCTCTGGGCAGGGATCGTCTGGCAATTGTCGAGTCTTTGTTAGCACGGTCTTTCAAGATGACCACTCCTCTGGGTGTGGAGTTGGATAGGGAAGATAAAAAGCTGATTGATCTGACCGAAAGGCAATTCATATTGCTCAATTTCCTTGCTTCGCGTCGTAGGGCTTTGATCGCTGGATGCGCAGGTTCGGGAAAAACCATGCTGGCTGTCGAAAAAGCGCGCCAACTTCACGAACAGGGATTCAATGTTCTTCTTACTTGTTTTAATGCAGCGCTGGCAGATGACCTGGCTCAGAGATTGCCAGAAATAAGCGTTTTACATTTTCATGGATTGTGCAAGGAATTGGCTGGGCAAGCAGGCTTTGCCATTCAGTCTGCAAAAAGCGAACAGGAATACAACGAGGTTGTGCTTCCTGATATGCTGATGAAAGCCGTGGACGAGACGGGACCGATGTTCGATGCCATTATTGTGGATGAAGGTCAGGACTTCAAGGAAACTTACTGGATTGCGCTCGCCAGCTTATTGAAAGAGAAGGAAGGCATTTTCTATGTTTTCTATGATGACAATCAAAATCTATACGGCGGCACTTCATCGTTGAAAGGTATTGTTGACGAAGAGCCGTTTTTACTGCCTGAGAATTGCCGAAATACAAAATCAATCCATAAAGTGGTAAATACTTTTTACAGTGGGCGCTCTCGAATTACTTGTAATGGTCCGGAAGGCAGGACGCCTGAACTACATACTTATCGAGACTCGGCAGAAATGGTCAAGGGCATACAGAGTGTTCTGAATAAACTGATCAATGAAGAACACGTGCCAATAGAGGATGTTGTGATTTTGACTCCGCATGCACAAGAGCGAAGTATGCTGAAAGCAGGATCAAAACTCGGCAATTTTAGCCTGACCTCCAACCCACCCCAGCGCAGGAATGAAATTCAAGCAACAACCATCCACCGCTTCAAAGGTTTGGAGCGTAAGGTGGTTATTCTCGCGGAAATAGACAGCAAATTCATGTACAATCCAGAGATACTTATGTATGTGGGAAGTTCCCGCGCCCGAACGCACTTATTGTTTTTTGTTGACCAGAACGTGCCAGCCGAAATAAAATCTCAGGTCGAAACCGCTTGCAAGCCAATCCGATAAACTCAGGAAACAGACTTATGAAGTATCGAGACTTAATTCAGTTCGAGCCAGTCGTTGATGTGATCCAACTTCGCCAGGCGGATGAGAAAAAACGTGCCGAGAAATTGGTTTCGACTTATGTGATTTCCGACCGCATGACGGATGTGATTTTGCACCGCATCCTGCCCAGCCTGAGCATTGGCGGCGAAAAACCAGGCGATGGGCTGTTCATTGTCGGCAACTATGGGACGGGTAAATCTCACTTGATGTCCATCGTTACAGCGATTGCCGAGCACAAGGATTTATTGAAGTACGTGACTCATCCAGCAGTGGTGGAGGGATTAAAGCCCATTGCAGGGAAATACAAGGTTGTGCGTCAGGAAACAGGGGCTACTGAGAAAAACCTGCGTGATATTGTTCTCGAAGACTTGGAGAAACACCTAAAAGAAATGGGCGTGAAATTTCACTTCCCATCTATGAAAGAGGCTGCAAGTAATAAAGATTTAATTGTTGAAATGATGGGAATATTCCAGAAGATTTATCCTGGCTATGGTTTACTAGTGGCAATGGATGAATTGCTGGATTATCTGCGTGGAAGGAAAGATACTGAGTTAGCCCTGGATTTGAATTTCCTGCGGGAAATTGGCGAGGCTTGCGAGATCACTCCATTTCGATTTATAGCAGGCATTCAAGAATCCTTGTTTGACAGCCCGCGCTTCCAATTTGCGGCGGATTCGATTCGACGTGTGAAAGCGCGGTTTGAACAAGTGCGCATCGTCCGTGAAGATATGGCATATGTGGTCTCGCGCAGATTACTTGGCAAGAACGATCAACAGCGAAAACAGATTCGTAAACACCTTGAAAAATTCACAAAATTATATGCCGAAATGGCAGAGCACATTGATGAATATGTGGAACTTTTCCCTATTCATCCTGCTTATTTGGAAGTGTTTGAACAAGTTACTGTTGTTGAAAAGCGCGCACTGCTGAAGGCTATCAGCAAGCAAATGGAGAGTTTGCTTGACCAAGATGTACCTGCTAATGAGACAGGACTATTTTCGTTTGATTCTTATTGGGAAATCTTGAATGATGATCCATCCTATCGCTCCGTGCCAGAGATTCGAGATGTGCAGGATAAAGCGCGAGTACTTAGTGAGCGTGTTCGGACTGCGCCGAATGTCAAAGATTATCGACCTGCTGCAAACAAAATCATCGCGGCGCTTGCTGTTCATCGTTTGACATTGAATGATATTTACGCGCCTGTTGGTTTGACGCCTGCGGAGTTACGTGATCGTTTGTGTATCTACCTACCTATCCCCGAAGCGGATGCTGACTTTCTTCTAACATCGGTTGAAGCTGTATTGCAGGAAGTCTCCCGCGCGGTGAATGGACAGTTCATCTCGCATAATGCGGAGAACGATCAGTATTATCTTGACCTGAAAAAAGATATTGACTTCGATGCGTTGATTGATCAGCGTGCCTCATCATTGGATGATACACAACTGGATCGCTATTTCTTCGATATGCTGGCGCGTGGATTGGAATTGACCGATAGCGCTTACGTGCCAGGCTTCCGCATTTGGGAGCGTGAACTGGCATGGACTGGACAGGGCATGACCCGCAAAGGATATGTCTTTTTGGGTGCGCCGAACGAACGCTCGACTGCACAGCCTGAGCGCGATTTCTATATTCACTTCCTTGCGCCATTTTCAACTGCCAAGACCAAATTGGACAAGAAGCCAGATGAAGTGTACTTCTCGCTTGGACAGAAAGATGATGATTTCGAGCAGACGATGAAGCGTTATGCTGGAGCGCGTGAGATGAGTTCTATATCATCGGGGAGCAATAAAGAACAGTACGAGCGTAAGGCAGACACATTTGTCCGAAAGCTGAACACTTGGCTGCGCGAGAACATGACGCGGACAATCGTCATTCGCTTTAGGGGCGAAGAGATGACCGTGCCAGAAGCATTGTCGAAATATCGCCTGTCCATTCGTGACCTTTCTTTACGCGAACAGGTTTTCAAACTTGCTTCGGCGTTTTTGAGCGAGCAATTTGAAAAGAAGTATCCGCTTTATCCGAAATTCAGCGGGATTGACTTTACCTTTGAAACACTAACTCAAGCCGTGGATGGGACGTTGCGTGCGATTGCGGGAAGTTCCGCTACCAAGCCTGCGCAGGTTGTGTTGGAAGGATTGGGACTCGCTCATATGGAAAACGGCGAGTTGACCTTCACCACCGAGGACAGCACGTATGCAAAGCATGTCTTGAAATCTTTGTTTGCGTTGGATGCTGGAAAAGTTTTGAACCGCAAGGATTTGATCGGCGGACCGAACAATGCGGAAGTGGATCTCAAATTTGGGTTGGAGCCTGAGTGGATGATGGTGGTTTTGCTTTCGTTGGTGAGACAAGGCGAGATGACACTGAATCTGCCTGGGATCAGAATCGATTCGACCAATCTGGATGAAGCGGCGAGGATGGGCGTGGAGACGCTGATCAAGTTTACAGCGGTCAGCCGCCCGAAGCCCATCCCAGAACAATCTCTGCGGGTGTTGTTTGCAAGCCTTGACCTGCCCGAAAATTTGGTGACCGATGCCAAGAAACTGGAACTGGCTCCCATTCAGTTGGAAGCGTCTGTCAGCGCGGAGTTGAATCAGGTTGTGCGTTTGTTGGAAAATCTCCGCGAAGGTCCGCGCTATTGGCGCGAGTCATTGTATTCGGCGGCGATGTTGCAGGAATTGCGCAGTGAGTTGACCGAGTACAAGAACTTCCTCACTTCGTTGCAGGCACTGAATACGCCTGGCAAGTTGCGCAACTTCTCCACGGGGCAGGGTGAGGTGCGTCAGGTGATGCGGACGCGCAAAGTGGTGGGCGAGATCAAAGCCTTGTATGAGTTGATCCAAGCCGTGCAGCCACAGTTGGATTACATCTATCAGGCGGAAGTGACTTTACCGCTGGATGACGCGTGGCAGAAGTCGATTGAAAAAACGCGTGCGGAACACTTGAAACTGTTAGCCACACCTGCCGAACGGACAAAGCCCGCCACGATCTCACGCCTGAAAGGCGGACTGTCAAATTTGCAGGATGCCTACGTGAAGCGCTATGCGGAACTGCACGCTTTTGCGCGGTTGGACTCGTCGCTCGATGCACAGAAAAAGCGCGTTTCGGCAGACCCGAAATGGGTCCAGTTGCGAGCGCTGAGCGGACTCGACTTTTTGCAGGGAAATGATCTGCGCAAGTTGGAATCCCAGATGGGCGAAGTCCGCTCGTGTCCCAATCTGAATCCGAAAGATATGCAATTCACGACCGTTTGTCCCGCTTGTGGATATATGCCGCGCACGCAGGGCGTTGAAAAATCGGCGGGGCAGCAACTGCGTGAAGCTACCGAAGGTTTGGATGGTCTGCATAAGCAATGGATCAATGCCTTGATCGCCAGTTTGAAGAGCGAGAGTTCGCAGAAGAACTTGAAGATGTTGGGCACAAAGGAACGCGATCAGGTGAATGAGTTCCTGCAAAAGAAGCAACTGCCCGAGAAGATCACCGACCGTTTTATTTCGGCGTTGAAGGATACATTGCAGGGGTTGGAGATTGTGGAGTTTGAGGGCAGCGACTTTTTGCTGGCGCTCACCCGCCCTGGAATGCCCTGCACACCCGAAGAACTGAGCGCGCGGTATCAAAAATTCCTTGCCGAACACATGCAAGGCAAAGACCCAGCCAAAGTCCGAATCCGTATTGATTGGTAAACAAACATGCCGAGAAAAAAGCAGAACGACGCCGAGCAACCCGAATTGATCGCGGAAGAAGCCGCGGAGTATATCGTCTCGCCTGATGAAGAAGCGCTGCGCGAAGAATATCGCAGGCGGCTGGCGGAGATGTTGAAAGACCCCGAGTTTCGCAAGATCGAAGGTTTTCCCATCGGTGAAGACGAAGCGATTCTCGCGCTTTCTGACCCGCCTTACTATACGGCTTGCCCCAACCCGTTCTTGAATGAGATCGTGGAAAAATGGCGCAGTGAACGCGCGGCGTTACGTGATGAATTAGGTTTGCCCAACGACGATCCCGCGGGGAGCAAGTACATCGTCCGCGAAAATATGCCGACCAAGAATTATCACCGTGAACCGTTTGCGGCGGATGTTTCGGAAGGCAAGAACGACCCGATCTATAACGCGCATTCATATCACACCAAAGTTCCGCATAAAGCCATTATGCGCTACATTCTGCATTACACCGACCCTGGGGATGTGGTCTTGGACGGCTTTTGCGGGACGGGAATGACAGGTGTTGCAGCCCAACTTTGTGGCGATAAAAAGACTGTCGAGAGTCTCGGCTATAGCGTCAAAGATGGAGTTGTATGCGATGGCAATAATAAAATATCTTCTCTTGGCGGGCGTAAAGCGGTTCTTGCAGACCTTTCCCCTGCTGCTACCTTCATTTCTTATAACTATAACACTCCTGTAGATGCGCGTACTTTTGATCGCGAGGCAAAACGTATTCTCAAGGAAGTAGAACAAGAGTGTGGGTGGATGTATGAAACAATCCACACCGATGGTAAAACAAAGGGACGAATAAATCACATAATTTGGTCAGACGTATATCTTTGCCCAAACTGTGGCAAGGATATGGTTTTTTGGGATGTTGCTGTGAATCAAGAAAGAGGGGAGATTAGCGATACTTGGAATTGCCCACAATGTGGAACTTTGCTTGCTAAAAGCCCATCAAAAGATAGTGGCAATCAAAGAGCAGAGCGTTTATGGGAAACAGTATTTGATCGTGCTTTGGGTACGACCATACGTCGCGCAAAGCAAACACCAGTCATTGTCAATTACTCTATAGGCAAAAAACGATTTGAAAAACAACCAGATCATAGCGATTTTCAATTGCTGGAGAAAATTGAAAGCGAAAATATTCCTTATCACTTTCCAACAGATAAATTACCAGAAGGTTTTAACACTCAACAACCACTAGAAAGTCACGGCGTGACAAATCTTCACCATTTTTTTACTCACAACAATTTGTGGGCTATTGCGGCATTATGGGAGAAAATAAACACAGTCCAAGATATTCGAATTCGCAATTCTCTCCATTTAGTTGTTACAGCCATAATGCCGTATGCCTCAAAACTAAGACGGTTTCGTGCTGATAAAAAAGGTGGTGGACCATTGGCTGGCACCCTTTATATTGCAAGTGTAATAACTCCACCTAACGTCATGCTTTCTTTTGGAAGAAATGTTGAGTTTATTAAACGAGCATTTGCAGAGACTCAAAGATTACAAACACCAAACGGCATAGGAACAACATCTGCTTCTGCGCTTCTTAGTGTCAAGTCTGATTCGGTGGATTACATCTTCATTGATCCGCCATTTGGTAGCAATTTGATGTATTCTGAATTGAATTTTTTATGGGAACCTTGGTTTGCAATAACTACAAACAATCTACCTGAAGCAATTGTCAACAAAGTTCAACACAAAAGTTTGTCCGAGTACCAAAACTTGATGAGGGATTGCTTGAATGAATTTTTTCGTGTTCTAAAGCCAGGTCGCTGGATGACGGTAGAATTTCACAATTCTCAAAACGCAGTCTGGAATGCTATTCAAGAATCTATCATGCAATCAGGCTTTATGGTTGCCGATGTTCGCACGCTTGACAAACAACAAGGCACCTTCAAACAGGTAACAACCTCAACTGCGGTGAAACAAGATTTAATTATTTCCGCATATAAACCTACTATTGAATTTGAAAAACAATTTCTTGCGACTGCTGGTAGCGAACAAGGTGCTTGGGATTTTATGCGTCAGCATTTAGAACAATTACCGCCACCCAATATAAAGGGTGATGCTATACAGATTTCACAAGAGAGGTTGCCGTATTTACTCTATGACCGTATGGTGGCATTTCATATTCAACGCGGATCAACTATCCCGCTTTCTTCACCTGAGTTTTATCAAGGCTTGAGTCAACGGTTTTTGGAACGGGAAGGCATGGTCTTCACTGCCGCCCAAGCCGCCGCCTACGATAAATTACGTCTGCAAGCCGAGCGTGTTGAGCAACTGGCATTGTTCGTCACGGATGAAAGTTCCGCCCGCCAATGGCTGCGTCAGGAATTGGAGCATGAGCCAAAAACGTATGGCGATCTCCAACCGAAATTTGTCCAGCAGTTACACCAGTCCAAGTATGAAGACCTGCCCGAACTCAAAGTAATTTTAGAGCAAGCCTTCCTGCAAGATGAAAAGGGGCATTGGTATGTCCCAGACCCAGAGCGCGCCGCTGACCTTGAAAAATTACGTCAAAACGCCCTGCTACGCGAGTTCAACGAATACCGCAAAGGCAAAGGTCGCCTGAAAGTGTTCCGCAGTGAAGCAGTCCGCGCAGGGTTCAGCAACGCCTGGCGCGAGCGCGAGTACGATGTCATTGTCGAGATCGCCGAGCGTATGCCTGAGTCCGTGCTGCAGGAAGATCAGCAGTTGCTTATGTATTATCACAACGCTGGGCTGCGTCAGTCCAGTGAGCCGAGACAAGAAAAACTACTCTAATCAATAGGGCGGAAAATTATGTCACGAACACTCAAACAATGGGAAGCATATTTAGTCGGGGCAATGCCACGTATTAAGTTGTTGAGTGAGATTGGGCTCAATTACGAGAATATGCTTGAGATTGCAAATCTCATCAAAGGTGAGAATGCCAAACGCTCCAGTCTTCGTCAAACCACCACGTATTTGGTCGGTAATTTTCCATGTACCTTTGTCGCCTTTTTAGCGGCATTTGCAGCCCAAAACACTGAACGTGAATTTTGGGACGCGCTTGGAAGGCTGTTAGATGTCAGCGGCAGAGACCTAAACAATGCAAACTGGCGAAAACCATTTATTGAAATTCTGAAAAAAAATAAAAAGCCAACATTTGAAAATGTCGGTCATTTATATGTTGGCAACATGCGCATTCATGGCGGAATCCCTTCCTACTCTTTGAGGGACTTTTTCGCGAACATGCTCATGCCTACAATTGAAAAATCCGAATACATTGAGTTGAAAGGCAAAGAATTACTGGATGCATTATTGAGGCGTTCGGTAGTTCAATTATTTACCGACTCTACCATCCGCAATTTTTTTGAATTCAGCGGCGATATTGGCTTGGAGTTTTTAGAGTCAAGCCGTCGTGTTGCGCTTACGTATCGTTCCAAAAGGCAAATTCTTCCAGACCATAATCTCCCCGAATATGTTGTTCAGAAACTGGTCAGTTTTCTTGAATATCAGGAAGATGAAGTGCATGGACTTCGGCGTCCGCGAATCAAGTTCGATGCTGATGGGGAAGGTCTCCTGCTGGAATTGCCAGAAGAACCGTTGAGCGGCTCAGATGTGCGCGGGAATCAAGTCCGCTGGCAGGTATGTCAAAATCAAAAACAGTTGAAAGAACTGCGCGCGCGGATTATCCGCAGCGGCAGAGATATTCATACGGAACAGCAAATAATTCCGCTTGGTTATATGATCGAACCGTTTCAAGTCACATTCAGCGTTCCCAAACAGGATGGCGAATTCAACCTGCTCCGCGAATGGACGTTTGAACTCCGCTCGCAGGACGCTCCTGATCTGTTGGCGTTCCGCACAGAAGATGCAAGTCTCGTGCGATGGTCACAAGCGCTTCCTGCTCAGAATTTTTTACTAGTTCACCCCAAAGATATTTCTCTTGAATTTGAAGGTGACGCGCGCCTCATTTACACGCCCGATATTTACGCAGAAGGCTGGCATAACTGGAAGGCGGAGCATCGCTCGCTCGAAGGCGCTTTTTCCCTGTCTTTGGTTAAGAACGGCGAAACGCTCGCAGTCATTCCAATTCAAAAGCAACTGGAATTACCTCGCCTTACTGGAAATCTTTTCACGCCCAATCTTGATTCTAAACCGCTATATGTTGGCAATCCACCCGCGTTGCGAATTCCTCTTCGCCCAGGCACGACAGTAGAGAATGAACTCAAACGCTGGCATGTTGAGATCAATTCCGCATGGGAAGCAGAGCCGCATTGTCGCCAGAGTTTCAAGTTAATTGAAAAGCCTGAAGCCATCACAGAAGATGAATCTGCAATCGAATTAAATCTTACTGCCATATTGGGCAGCGAACCCAAAGGGACTTATACATTACACGTGCGCGGTCCCTTGGAAACCGACGTCGAAATCCCCTTTCGTGTATGGCCTTCATTACATATAAAGGATTTACCCGAATTTATCCTGCCTACAGAAGATAAAAATGTGACCTTACATTTTGTCGTACCCATTCACGCTTCTCTGGAGACACAAGCGAGCGTCACAGGCGTCAATGTGGCGGGACAATATGGGCAATACACTGTGGAGTTGGATGAAACCGCTTCGCGCCTCGACCTAAATTTGGTCTGGTCTCAGGAGACTTCGGCAATCCATATGCCATTTTCTCTCCCCGTTCCACGCATTGAATGGCGTTTCGTTTTTGGTGAAGAAGACAAATTCGAATGGTCAAATCGTCCGATCCGCAAACCTGTAGACGCCTTCCTGCAATCCAATCAAACCGCGGCGCTGCTTGTTCGTATGCCAGGAATTGAAAAGCACACCAGACAAATGATTGTGCGCTTAATTGATCCCGAAAAGCCAAAAGAATTTTTGCAGGAATTTCCAGTGCAGCCCAGTGTTTTGGGAAGCGATCATGTCCGCTTCGCACTCAGCGCAAAAGATACAATCCGCCAGCACACAGATATATCTGTTTTTGAATTTCAATTGTTGATTCCAAATGCGGAAGGTCTTTACCAGTCCGTTACCCTGCTCTCTCTTTCGCGCGACATAGATGTATCGAATGTCCATATTAAGGAAACAGATGAATGCTTATTCCTGTTGTGGGATGAATCTTCCCCACTGCGAAATCGGCGCGTGTTCATTCGCTCCATCTGGAAGCCCTGGGCAAATGCCTGGAATATCAAAATTCCTGATGATGCGCGGGGCAAATTCGACCTGCTCGCCGCAGGATATGGCTTACCGCCATCTTGGTATGAAATCCATTTTTATGTTGCGCCATCCTGGGAAAAGGATATTACATCCGCGCCTGAGCATTCAACCTTTGTGGTGAAGATGATCTCGCCTGAAGAACAAATTGCATGGTTGGAAGGAAATCTTGAAAAACGCCCCGAAAATTCTTTTGTCAATCACTTTGAACGCGCATGCATTTATGTCACTACGTTAGATGTGAGTAGATGTAAACAGGAAGTTCAGTTTTGCTATACTCACATTGAACAGGCGAAACCGAAAGACCTATTTGCGTTCCACGAATGGCTTGAAAAACACGAACCAATTACCAGACGCGCAGTCCGAATGAAGATGTACAATCTTGAACAACTTCAGCGGTTGTTTTCCACGTACAAACCTGGAAGCGAATTCCGTCAAAAGTACCAAAGTTATATTCCTGAAACGAATATCAAACCTGAAAGCGCTATTTTACTGGTTGAAAATGAAAACGACCCACCTATTGTTTTTCATGCCCTGCGCGAATTGGCAAAGAAAAGAGATCATCGTTTTCTGGATGTGATTGCAAAAATGCTGGAGGCTGGACGCCTGTCAGATGCAGATGCCATAGAATTACTCAGGCTGGAAGAAGAACATTTTGTCTCGGCATTAAACTCCAGCCAGCCCATCGGAATTAACCTGCGATTATTGTCTGGCTTGTTGCGCGAAAAAGATAAATTACTTGATACGCTTTCCAACGAGAAAATATTCAGCCTCGCAAAAGCAGAATTGGATACACAGTCAATCAAGAAATATCTCGGTATTTTGATTGAGCGCGAGGATAAGCATGGCTTGGAATACATTATGGAACTTTTTCAAAACGGGCGTTTGCTCGGCGAAGAAGTGACTGAATTGTTATGTAGAAACCCCAAATTCTCGACCCGTGTTCTATCGCATGCGCCGCAGACACATGCGAATTCAATTCAATTATCCGAAATAGCGCTAAGATTCTCATTTGAAACGGGACATGTGTCGAAAGATATGTTTGTTAAAACGCCAGCAGGCTGGGGGAGAATTTATCTGATAGTAGATGCGGCTGGATCTGAAGTGAAAATTGCTTCAAAAGACGATGTGCATATCAAGTACCATGTCGTCCTGTATGAGAACACGGAACATCAGTTAAAAGCGATTATTGATGTTAAAGATGAAAGTTTTAAAATGCTTAATGCAGGCAATTATTTCCAATGTGGAAGTTGTACTTTTATATCCTACGATCAAAAGATTATAGTAAGCCAACATACAAAAGAGAAACATTCTGGCGTAAGCCCTTCGTTCAAGCCAGTTTCATCCCGAATGGCTGTTCGCGGTGAATTGCAATTCAGCAAATCAAACCCTGAAAAATAAGAGGATCCTATGGCAATCCACCCGCTTGATACCACCAATCATATCCGCCAAACCTATCTACGCTATTTAAAAACGATCAAGCCATTTCAAGATGAAGGTTTTCGTAAAGCCTTCGCAGATGCTATTGACGTACCAAATTTATTGGTAAAAGGTCCGTTAGTTGAGATTGCTTTGCCATACAGAAAAGGTAAAAGCATTAAGGGTTTGGTGGAAGAAGGCGTCCTATCGCCAAAATTCGCCGAATTAAATTCACCTGATCTACCTTATGATCGTCCGCTTTATTCCCACCAAGTTAAGGCAATCAGAAAGGCTGTTGCGGGCAGGAATTTAGTTGTCGCAACAGGTACTGGCTCTGGAAAAACAGAGACTTTCCTAGTTCCCATTTTAAATTACCTTTTCAGGGAAGAGGAAGCGGGAACGTTGAGCCAACCTGGTGTCCGTGCCATGTTGCTCTATCCAATGAACGCGCTAGCGAACGATCAAATGAAACGATTACGCCGGCTTTTGGAAAACTATAAAAAAATCACCTTCGGTCGCTATATCGGAGAAACAGATACTTCTGGTGATAGAGAAAAAGCACTAAAGTCTTTCAAGGATATTTATCCGCAGGAAAAGACTTTAGATAATGAGTTATTTACCCGCAAGGAAATGCAGGAAAACCCGCCTCACATACTATTGACCAACTATGCCATGTTGGAATATTTGCTTTTGCGTCCAGCAGATTCATCGTTGTTTGATGGTCCTACAGGGAAATCCTGGCATTTTATCGCGCTTGATGAAGCGCATGTCTACGATGGAGCCAATGCCACTGAAATGGCAATGCTTCTACGTCGCGTTGTTGATCGTGTTGTTGGCGCTCAACTGGGTAAGTTGCAAGTCATAGCCACCAGTGCGACTCTTGGGGGCGGCAGGAAGGATTTTCCAGAGGTTATACAATTTGCCATTAATCTTTTCAACAAAGATTTTGCCTGGGTGGATGATGATCCCAACTTGCAGGATATTGTGGAAGCAGATCGTGTACCAATTGAGAATCTTGGCGAAATCTGGGGCGCAGGAAATCCTGCTCTCTATGCAGAATTGGCAGAGCTGGTAGAAAAACGTCCGTCCGACAACACAGCGGTCATTGGCTATCTCGCCAAATTTGATGCGTTGTTTCAAAAGCATAAAATACCCGCTCCTCTTCAAAGCGCTAATGATGAAGCAAAAAAAGAAATATCTGCCGCATTACAGCGTTATCTTTATGAAATCCTGCGTGGCGATAAGAATGTTCATGCAGTATTAAATTCCCTCAAAGAAAAGAACGCCCGTCAACTGGAAGATATTGCAAGGGATGTATTCCCCAATGCCTCTGACGCCCCCGAGGCGTTGATCAACCTCGTCACCTTATCTGTCTTTGCACGCGCAGATTTGGAGAGTATGCCGCTTCTGCCCGCCCGTTATCATGTCTTTGCCCGCGCGCTGGAAGGCGCTTTTGTCTGCTTGAATGAAGACGCTCACAAAGATCTTCCTGCCGAAAAACGGGAACGGTTGTTCCTGCACAGACAAAAATATTGTCCTCACTGCAAAAGCCGTGTTTTTGAATTAGCAACTTGTACTCGTTGCGGCACTGCCTATTTGATCGGAGAGGAAAAGCCCGGTAGTGAGATGGAAAGCGATAAAGATGGTTTTGTACCAATCCAGAGCGCAAATTATTTGCTCCAAAATAGCGCAATTTACAGCACGGCGGTGGCAAAGAAAACGCACTACTACACAGTTATTTCCAAGTTTTCTGAAATAGATGAAGATGAGATTATCGCGGATCAAGACGCCACTCCTGACGATCTAAATGAGAATTTACAGCCTAACGAACTTCAATTATGCTGTTCGTGTGGACAAATCCAACCTCATGGTAAGCGTATTTGTGATTGTAAAGACTCGCTTATAAAAATAAATGAGGTGGAACTGGGTCGAAAACAAACCTTGCACCGATGCATTAGTTGCTCTACAAGATCCAGCGGTGGAGTCGTTTATCGCTTCCTTACAGGACAGGATGCCCCGGTCAGTGTTCTAGCGGATGCTTTATATCAGCATATCCCTGCCTCAAAAGCAAAAGACAAAGATGATCTACCTGGTCATGGTCGAAAGATGTTGAACTTTACGGACAGCCGGCAAAACGCCGCCTTCTTTGCGCCCTACCTTGAACGCGCCCATGAGCGAAATCTGCGCCGCAGGTTAATCATGATTGCTCTCAAAAAAGACCCAGAAGCAAATAAGGGGCAACTCCGTTTGCATACGGTTATGGAGCGTTTGAGATATCGGATTGATCAGGAAAATGTATATCCATCAAACGAAACCTTTAATGATAAAGAACATCGCGCTGCAGTGTGGATGATGCAGGAATTTTCTCCTTTGGATCGCCGAATTAGCCTGGAAGGACTCGGCTTGCTGCGATTTGAACCTGATATCCCTGAAAGCTGGGATGTGCCTGATTTCCTTCAATCAGGCCCGTGGAACTTTGATCGTGAACAAGCCTTCCGCCTAATCGTGAATTTGCTGAATACATTGCGATATCAAGGCGCTATTACTTATTTGTTAAACGAAAAAACGGATTTACTTCATGACTCCAAAGACAAAGGGTCCCCTTTTGCGCCGCGAGAAAAAGAATATTATGTTAAAGCAGCTGACAGCGTAGCAAAGAAAGGAATTTTTAGTTGGACGCCCGCGGCTCATGCCAATGCACGCCTCAATTACTTGAAACGGATTCTTGCTGAAAAAAAGTATCCAGAATTAAATGCCAATGACGTCGCCAAAGATTTACTAGCTGAAATTTGGAAATACTTAACTTCACCATCTAGCCCTTGGCGTAGCTGCTTTGAGAGTAGAGACATACCAGGGATAGGAACTGTCCAACAACTATCGCATAAAGTATGGAAGGTTGTTCCAACGAATGATGATTATTCTGGTTGGAAGATTTGCGATAAATGCCAGAATATTACATTTGGAGATGTTGAAAAAGTTTGCGCTACTTATGGCTGCTCAGGTCATCTTGAACAATTAACAGAAAAATCTCTTGGATTTAAAGATAATTTGTATCGTGATGAATATGTAAACAGCGACCCCAATAACCAGCCTACCGTTCTCCTTGCAAATGAACACACTGCACAATGGACTTCGCGCGAAGCAGCAAATGTCCAGAACCAATTTATTCAAGGCAATGTGAATGTTTTGAGCTGCTCCACCACCTTTGAATTAGGTGTTGACGTTGGTGACTTGCAAGCAGTTGTCATGCGGAATATGCCCCCCACGACTGCGAATTACATACAACGAGCAGGGCGTGCAGGTCGTCGCACAGATTCTGCGGCATACGTGTTGACTTTTGCTCAAAGACGCTCTCACGATCTAAATTATTTTACTCAGCCCGAAAGTATGGTTTCGGGAAAAATTAAACCCCCGATCGCGGTTCTTTCAAATGAAAAAATTGTTCGTAGGCACCTGCATTCTATAGTCTTTTCCGCATTTTTCCGTTGGGTATTTGAGAATTACGGACGAAAATTCGATAATGTTGGGGATTTCCTACTGGATGAAAACGGCGAGAAAGGGATTGACCTACTTAATAAATTCCTGGAACAAAGACCGATAGAACTTCAGGAAGCTCTAGTTAGGGTTATTCCAGGCGGGCTAGTGGATAATCTCGGAGCAAAAGACTGGACCTGGATAAACGAGTTAACAGCGCCAACTGGCGCTAAGCCAAAGTCTCTTGATTTGGCAGCACAAGATTTTCTGAGTGAAGTCAATAAGTTGATCGAACTGAGTGACGAAGCTCAGTCTAAAAAAGATAAAAAAGGGCTGTTGGAAGCTGTCAGGCTACTAGACATTGTTAAGCAAATCAAAGAGAGAAAATTGCTTGGCTTCCTTGGAGCAAGAAATGTTCTCCCCAAATACGGCTTTCCCACAGATGTTGTTGAATTAAAAACAAATCATCTTACAACTAAAGAGGCTTCAAAAGTTCAATTGGAACGCGATTTACGAATGGCGATATCTGAGTTTGCGCCTGGAAGTGAAGTTGTTGCCGCAAAAAGAATCTGGCGTAGTCGTGGAGTTCGCTTGCTGCCTAACAAGGTTTGGGAAGAAATCCATTATGCAGTTTGTAAACAGTGCAAGAGATTTCATTGGGGATATGCCGAAACGGATGTGCCTCCAATATGCGCGTCCTGTGGGGAAACGCTTTCTGGAAACACTGAAATGAAAGGAAAGTTTATTGTCCCAGAACAAGGATTTGTAGCGGCAAGCGAAACTGAAACTCCAGGTGAAACTGCTCCTCAAAGGACTTATGCAAGTCAAGTATATTTTACTGAGTATAGATCTTCGAAAGATGATCAAGATGAAGAAAAAGAATTAGTTATTGACGAGAAATTAACCTCCTCAAACCTCACTGTATTTACCGGGCATTCCAATCATGGTTGGCTTGCCTTGGTTAATAATGGTTTCGGTCGCGGCTTTAGGATTTGTAATTGGTGCGGCTGGGCAGAACCAGTCCCATTAGCACTTGGAATAAAAGATACGAATAAACACAATAATCCTTTGACAGGAAAACCTTGTAATGGAGGCACCAAACCATATCACTTGGGACATAGATTTATGACTGATGTGCTTGAAATCAGCCTTGATGGAAAAGAAAAATTCTTATATCGGCGTTCTTCGATGATGTCTTTGATGTATGCTTTACTAGATGGCGCTAGCGACGCTTTGGGAATTCGTCGTGACGATGTGGATGGTACTCTCTTCTATAAGGATTTTCGCAAGCCGCCTCACCTGATCCTTTACGACACAGTCCCTGGAGGCGCTGGCCATGTGGAACGGATTAATAACAAATTATTTCAAGTAGCAGAGTCTGCACTGAAAAAGGTTTCCAATTGCGAATGTGGCGAGGATACAAGTTGTTATAATTGCCTTCGTAACTACCGGAATCAGTTCTATCACGACGATTTACAGCGCGGTATGGCGATTAAATTACTGGAAGTGATGTTGAATAAATAGATGTCCACATATCTTGTAGGTTTTGATCGGTTCATCGCCCTTGATTGGGCGAATTACGCGCTGGAGTTGTCTTTGCATTCTGAGAATAAAGATTCCTCAGTCTCTCAACTGAAAGCATGGTTATCCTCGCGAGTTTCTGGAAACGATGCTATTCGTAAAACATCAAACGTTCTTGGAAGATTGTGGTTTGATGCAAATGAAGAAAAGGGTTACTTTAGAACAGAAGCTCATCACATAAACCAAGTTGCCAAGAAGTCCGATAATGTCATATTCCATTGGGGAATGGCAATATTAACCTTTCCTTTTTTTCACGAAGCTTGTTTTCAGGTCGGGCGTTTGCATTCACTACAAACATCTTTTACGCGCCAAGAAATTCATGTTCGAATGGCAGAAAAATATAGCAACCAAGGAACTGTCCCAAGATCAATAGATCGAATATTACAAAGTCTTGTAGATTGGAAATTACTCGAAAAAGTTTCTGCTAGAAATTTAAGCAGTCAACATCACAAGACCGCCGATGATCGTGTAAAAAAGTGGCTACTAGAATTAATGGTGTATTGTACTCAGCAAAAGAGAATACCTCTTAATAGCTTTTATAAACTACCTGAGCTATTTGCCTTTGAATTCAACGGTGATGTTGCCCATATAGCGAATTCATCAAAGAAAGTAAAGATTGAAAGGGACGGCGGAAATATGGAGTATATAAGCTGGCGCAATTAAATTCGATTACTTGATTTAAACAAAAAAGCCCTTGATTCTAACCAATCAGGGGCTTGCTATATAGATAAACTGATACTTCATTCATATGATCACCATCCAATGTCTTATAATTAAATTTAGAAACCGAAACGGCATTATGCATCCAGTGACAGTCTCAGCATAAATAAATATCATGCGACACCTACGTTGTCTATTAAATAATCCGCTGTTTGAACTCATCATACGAGTCTTGATTCTTTGCTTCAGTTTCATATTAGCCACGCTGGTATTAGGTTCTGTTGGTATTTCCGACCCTAGCGCAATAGGTGTTCCAATCTTCATTACAATTATTGTGTTCGTTTCACAATTAATATTTCGTTTTTGTCAAACAAAGGCAGAAACTCAACCCACCTATTTGGGACTACCAATAAGCAAAGAAGCAATAAAGTATTTCCTAAAAGGTATCGTTCTTGTTTCTGTTGTTGGACTTATGACACTATTACTTGAGTTACTGCTTGGCTGGGTTAGGTTTGAGGGATTTATTTGGCAGGTGAGCAGTTGGGACATTACTAAATTAGGATTAGTATGTGTCCTTCTAGCAGTTTACCAACAAATAACTACTGGATGGTGGGAGGAGTTGTTGTTTCGGGGTTATCTTATTCAAATACCAAGAACAAAGAATGGGTTCGTTTTATCATCAATAGCCTCGTCATTGATTTTTGGAATATCACATCATTTAGTCCCCCCCAATATACCTTTCGTGGTGATTCCAATCGATGTTGCGATAGGCTTACTATTGGCTTATTGCTACATCAAGAATGGGCTTTGGTTTACTTTTGGTTTACATTTTGCATTGAATACAATTCCAAATTTATTATTTGGATTAACTGATGCAGGAATTAGCGTGATAAAACTAAGTTATCAATTCCCTGGTTGGATAACTATCTCAGGAACTTTGATTCAACCTTGGTTATTATTCTTTCTGTTTGTTTTAGGAGTTTTCTCTTTTCGGGCAAAACCAATTTATTCAATTTCATCAAATTTAACTGTATGAAATCAATCCAAGGCAAAGAGAGCGCGATAAGAGAGAAAAAGTCAAACTGACCGTCATTCTGAAAGAGCAACGGCGTTTAGTGGACATCAACTGTGGAATCTTTGTAATAGATTTTATGATAGGATAGTATGACTAAAAGAAAATTCAGACAGACAAATTTTCGTACCTTTATGATATCACAATGAAAAATGAAACAAACATAATTGATGCGGTACGAGCCTCGCGAGATGGGCACGAATTCCACGAAGCTTGGACCGCTAGAAAGGCTCTACAACTTCTTCTACCAACACCAACTAATAGCCTAGTGGGGATCGCGGTTGAGGGCCTTGCTCCTGCCGATCAATTGGCTGCTGCCTCTGAAACAGTTGAAATTGCCGACCTTACTCTATATTACGGAAAAAAGCCGACGTTTGAAGCTGCCAATAACGTCAAAATAATTCAGTTTAAGTACTCGATAAGCCATAAAGATAACGATTTCCGCGCCAGTGACGCCAATAAAACCATCATCAAGTTTGCAGCCGCCTATCTTGATCATAAAAAACGATATGGCGCCAAGGAAGTCCGAGACAAGCTCCATTTTGAACTGATCACCAATCGACCTATCTTTCCTCCATTAGAAGAAGCCATTTCACGTATCGCGAGCCAAAAACCTCTAAGTGGAGAGGCCAAGAAGCAAGCATTCCAGTTTATCGCAGCCTCTGGCTTAAAAGGCAAGACCTTGATCGAATTCGCAGATAGCCTGCAAATAATAGGTTTTGCTGGTACGCTTAGCGACAATAAAAGCTATCTATCGCAAACAGTTGTAGATTGGTCTGCCGCTACAGATGCGTTAGCGCGGGCGCGGCTCGGGTCGATGAAACAATTGGTACGAGACAAGGCCGGTTCTGCTGGAATGAAGCAGAATGTGATTACCAAAGTGGACCTGCTTGCTGCTCTCGATATTGCCGATGTAGATGAATTGTTGCCCTGTCCAACCAGTTTACCTATTGTGGGTAAGGTCGTTGAGCGAACACAACTTCCGGAAGCCATTGCATTAGTTCCTACACTTGATAAACCACTACTTGTTCATGCGGCTGGAGGTATAGGAAAGACCGTTTTTCTTGAAAGTCTAGCTGGTGCTCTTTCAGTCGATCATGAGGTCATCTTTTTTGATTGTTTTGGCGGAGGTAGTTACCGCTCACCTGAGGATTCAAGACACCTACCCAAACGAGGTTTGGTACATATTGTAAACACCCTTGCATGTCGCGGCCTTTGCGATCCCCTACTCCCTGGTAACGACAGTGTAGATTCTTTGATGCGGACCTTTCGGCGTCGACTTAGTCAATGTGTTACTACTCTTTCAACTGCTTCACCCAAAAGACAGCTTATGTTATTTATCGACGCCATCGATAATGCAGCGGATCATGCAAAAGATAAAAGTGAGCCTGCGTTTCCGACTCTTATTTTGGAGAGTTTCCATCATGGCAGCTATGTTGAAGGCGTAAGGCTAGTGGTTTCTTGCCGGTCGCATCGAATTGAAACAGCTGTAAATGGCGTCCCATATCAGGATTTTGAGCTGAAATCTTTCAATATACAGGAAACAGAAACTTACTTAAGAGATCGTCTCTCACGGGTAACTCAGACAGAAATTCAAGTAGCTCAATCTAGATCTGAAGGAAACGCTCGCATTCTTGAACACCTTGTAACCAGCAATCGAGGATTACTCGATAGATCCGAGATTGACAATACTATAGTTCTAACGGAACTCTTGAGCGACCGACTTCAAAATGCTTTGGGGGAGGCTGTTTCACGCGGCTACAAGAAAGAAGATATTAATGCATTTCTGGCCGGACTATCAGTATTACCTCCCCCTGTACCAATAGATGAATACGCAGGTGCACACGGTTTTGATATTAGTGCCATCGAAAGTTTTGCCGCTGATTTGGCACCTTTGCTGGAACGTACCAACCACGGTCTTATGTTCCGTGACGAACCAACCGAAACCCTGATTAGAGAAACGTATGCGTCCAACAATAATGCGTTACGACGCGTGGCTAAGAACCTCCAAAAGAGACAAGATCGCTCGATTTACGCGGCACGCGCTTTACCCGGGCTTTTACAAAAGCTGGATGACGGCAAACTTTTATTCAAACTTGCTTTTAATAATAAATTCCCTGAAACAATCACTGGCCCAGTAGGAAAACAAAAAATTCGATATGCACGACTAAAAGCCGCCGTGCTTCATGCTGCTACAAACTCTGATTACAACAATCTGATCCATCTTTTAGTTGAACTCTCAACGATTGCCGCCGTTGATCAACGAGGTGCAAGCTATATTTTAGATTATCCCGATCTTGTAATAGCATCTAAAGATGTTGATGCGACTAGGCGACTTTTTGAAACTCGTACTGCTTGGCCTGGTACGAGGCACGCTCGTCTAACTATTGCCAATACTCTGTCAGGTGACTTCGAAAGCGCCTCTCGACACGCTATCAGTGCAGACGAGTGGATTTCTCACTTTGTACACCAAGATAGGGCACGCCAAGTTGATAAAGCTGGCCCTGAGATGCTTGATATTGCAGCAATTCCCTACTTTTTGATTGTTCAAAACCGGGGTAAGGCTGCAATGAGTTACACACGGAGGTGGAAAAACTGGGCGTCCTATGAGGCTGGTGAGCTTTTATTTGGTTTACTTATACAGACAACTTCTCTAATAACCAACGATCCCAGGAAGAATATAAAAGAATTCTTAGAGAGCGCGGGCAATAAGGATATAGGCATTATTGCTGCTGCCTTAACGTTTCTTGATCTGGATGGTTTTGAACAAGCTGAACTAATAAAGAAACTTGCCAATTCAAAGAACAAGGCAGGCACACTGGAAGTAAACGACCGATTTCGAAGCAACAGCCCGCTTTTTCTTCTGCAGGACGGGTTATTTAAGGTTTGCCAAATGGCAGGCTCGCTTGGTCTAAGAAAACAAGCATTAGCAATCCTCAAGCTTGCGCCACATCAGAGACCAGGCGTATGGGCTTTCCAAGATCGTTTTTCGAATCATCAAGTCGCCGAGCATCTGATATATGGTTCCTTAAGTGCTCTCATGAAGGGCAAAAAACTTTCAGAACAGGACGTTCTACCAAAGGAGCTTATCGAAATTGGTTCTTCCTTCAAAAACATCAGTGGCGAAAAGTATATAAAGAAACTGAAAGAAAAGCTGGAGAAAATCCCTGTAACGAGGGATGACCAAAAAGATGAATCTGGTAAATCGATTAGTTATGATCTTAAGAGGAACCTAGAAGATTACATCAGTGGACGTTTGTCACCTGTCTTCGAGCTAGCTATCGCATTTGCTGAAACATTAGGGACCACTTCAAAGAGTGGTGATGTTGCGTTTCTAAATTTACTTAATATCTGGGCAAAAGCCAAATCGATAAGTGGGGGATATTATGCTAATGAGCATAATCGTTTTCTACAAATGCTTGGCGCCCAACTGGCAGAGTTTTCTTTATGGGCGTGCCCATATCTTAAGGAAAACTCTGTAAGGAGATTCCTAGAACAGTTACAGCACCAGGAGATCCTTAGTACAACGACTCAAATCAAGATTATAGCTATCCTTTCCAGCAGAAGACACTTACATGCCCTTGCCGGAGAACTAGCCTTAAAAATTGTTGCTAAGATTGACAGCGAAAACGATGTGACCTACAAAGCCTCCCAATTTGCACAACTGGCACGCGCGATTTTGCCAGCAAGTCAAGACGAGGCGACTACTTATTTTAGAAGGGGTCTGGAGCAAATGGATGCGATTGGGTCGGGGGATTATCAATTTACTAGCGAGCTACTTCTCTTTGCTTCATCGCTAAAGGGCGATGAGCTTCCTGACAAAGAAATACACACACTCACAAATATTTGTGAGCTCAACATGCCAGATGAGGAAGAAAAATTTCCGTGGTTTGATTTTGCGAAGGGTTTATCAAGAACTTCCGGCTTAAGGACTCTTGCAAAACTTGCTCGCTGGGACGATCGCTCCAAAGTCTCCTTAGCATATACACTCCTTCCTTATCTGACCGCTCTAATTGATGAAGGCAAAATTGAACCAGAAGTTGCTCTTGCATTGAATAAATTGGCTAATCCCGTTGAATTATACGTGTGCAATACTGCATCTTTTGCTAATGTTATTGATCAAAAAGATTACCCCAATAAGAAAGATTTGATAGCGGAGTTAATTGAACAATACGAGGCGAATAACCCAGGTGTTTCTTCGAGCGATACTTTAGGGATTCTTGCCTCCATTTCAGAAAAAGCTTACGACGGGCAATCAAATCCTTATTCCTATCTATCCCTTACTCAAGAACACAATGCAAAAGTTCAGGATGAACTTAATGAGCAGATGAATTATCACTCACGATCCCTCCATCCACTTTCTAAAGAGTGGGAGCTGGAGAAAAAGCAAAACCTAGCCAAACTCCGCAAGCTTGCAGCCAGCACCGATCCTCTGGACGAATCTTCAATTGCAAAGGCTGTGGATGAAATTAACACACTGAAGCTCTTTCACGATTTTAAGGATGAATTTTTTGAAACATTGCGGTTCAAGGTGCCATTTTCATCTCGATCCCAATACATACTTATCATTGCCGAGCAAGAAAATCTCTACATATATACTAAGCTGGATGAGTTAAAAAGGTGTAAAACTGAGTGGCGTGCATCGTCGGCATCACTAGCGCCAACCTATCAAAAATTAGGAGCATTGATAATTGATTTGCATTCCGAAAACTTCATAGGGTTTAACCAATTGTCCACAAAAATGCTTAATGAACTTTCCGATATGTCGGAGGTCGCCATATCTTCCTTGGCTCTTGAATTGCTTAAAAAATTTGCCGCGACCGAAGCGTCAACTCCCGCATCTGTATGGCTTGGCCTTGCATCCTTCATGTGTAATGACGGCGCTGAAGGTCAAGGACAAAAAGCATTGACGCGATTACTGAATAGCAATGCAGCCAAATTAGCATCGACAGTAGTTGATGGTAAGTGGAAACCGCAGCTTTACCCTTCAGATGACTCGCTTGAAATTGTGTCAGGGTTAGTGTGGCGTATGTTAGGTTCTCCTCATGCTTCTGATCGTTGGAGGGCTGCTCACAGCATGAGATGTTTTGCAAAATTCGGAAGATGGGATGTTATAGATGCATTGGTCAAAAAATTTTCTGCAACAAATGCATATTCATTCCAAGCCCCCGAACTTCAATTTTACTATCTTCACGCTAGGCTTTGGCTACTCATAGCAGTGGCACGGATTTCCATTGATTCTCCCCGAAACATTGCACGATATCACCAAACTCTCACGGCAATTGCGCTCGATAAAAAGTCGCCACATGTTCTTGTAAGGCAATTCGCTGCTCAAGCCTTACTGCAGTGTGTTAGTAGCGGCAGCCTTAAGCTGTCTAAAAATATAGATAACAAAATTCGAACTATTAATGTTTCGCCTTTTCCTCAATTGAAGCAGCGGCCAAAAGGAGAAGGATACAGTTCCTTCTATACGGGAAGGCCTAAGGATATCCCTGAGCCAAAAAATAATTTTCATTTGGATTATGATTTTCAAAAATATCATGTTCATGGTTTAAGCAATGTTTTCGGGAAACCAGCATGGGAAATTGGCGATTTAATTACAGAAGTAGTACGAGACCTAGATAATAATGTAGATGGTATGTACACTTCGGGCGGTAGAGAACGGCATTCAAGAGATTCGTATGTTGGAATGACGTCGGAATATCACAACTATGGACAACAACTTGGTTGGCATGCGCTTTTTATAGTGGCAGGAAAGCTATTGGCAGAGTTTCCTGTAACTGATGATTCGTACGATGAAAACCCTTGGGAAGATTTCCTGGGCAGGTGGCTCTTAACAAGGAATGATGGTTTATGGCTTTCAGATGGTGTACAAAAACCGCCACTTGTAACCAAGGTCAATTTGCTCGAAAAAGATGAGGAAGGGTTTGTCATAACGGGAGCAAAAGAAAAAATCCTTAGTCTGCTAGGATTTGCTCCTAAGTTTCCACAAGAACTGGTGATTCATGCGGACTGGCATTCACCTGATAATATAGAAGTTACAGTAAGGTCCGCTTTGGTAGCTTCTTCTAAGGTGAAAAGCGTGACAAAGCGACTGATTGACGAGCAACCTTTCTTTGCTTGGATCCCCACTTTTGATGAGTATGACTACCATAGAGATCATCTTGAAAAAGATAAGCGGAACCTATTTCCTTGGATCATCAGGTCTTCTATTGAAGCGAAGCTCGACGAGGATGATCCACTAGCTTGTATTTATTCTGCAAGCCGTCCCCAGTTCGTTGAAATTATCACAAAATCCTTAGAACTTAACGCCAATGACCATTACAAACAGACGTGGGTAAATTCATCGGGCCAAGAGAGGGCACACTCCGATGCATGGGGTTGTAAATTGAGTTCAAGGAGTGAGGCTTCTTTCTTGGGTTCGCAGCTTGTGTGCTCGCAAGAACTACTATATGAAGTTTTGAACATAACAAATACAAATTTATTGGTACTAATAAAACTTCAGCGATATGAGAAAGCTGATTACCTTAGGAAAGATAGCCGATTTTCCCATACGATAGCGGTGCTTATGGTCAAAAAAAATCTCACATCAAAGCTACACATGGGTTCGGTAAATAAATTGCATGTTAATAAATATTAGTAAGTGAATTTTGCATTCTTGTTGCAAGTAAGAAATCCCTACAATCGATAGTGCTGCTTAAAACAAAAAAGCCCCTGATTTTCAACCAATCAGGGGCTTGCTGTCTATATAAACCTGAACCTTACCAGGTATTGTTGCAGCCTTTCATGCGAGATCACCCTTCCGCTGTAGTCTTCCCGCCATGAGCCATCTTCCAGAGGGATGTACACCAGCGGCTTTCTCGCTGGCAACACCAATCCGCATTGGAATGGCAATCGGGTCTCAAACAATCGTCGGCGCTCCTCCCTGCGTTTGCGGAACAACTCTCTCCTGCTAAACCGCTTCTTTGGCAATTCACCCGTGAAAAGAGGTGCTTGCACCTGGATTAGCGACTTATCAGAATAAGTCGTTCGAGAACTTGGTTTGCTCCGAACACGAACACTACTCCCAGAGGGGGACTTAATCCCCGCACACTTGGGACCCATGCCGATTGCAATACTCAGGGGAGATTTCAACCGCCGACCGCATTTTTTGCATCTTGGTTGTTTTTCCATCATAACCTCCATTACAGGATAGCGCAGTCCGGGCTGCACACCCGGACTGCTGTCGTTTAGAAAAGCGATACTTGATTTTGTATCACTTGCTTGGAACGGGGTCTGCCTACCGATTTCCCCGCGACGCCTCTTTGTGTCATCCAGTCAGACCAGGAAACTGTTTTGGGCATTTCAGGGACTGGCAATGGCGCACTTGGAGCTGTTGGGCATCCCATCGGTGAATTGGAAACTACCACTTCATCTGCAAAGAGCGATTGCAGATCAGGAAGATCAGCCGACTCCAGCGCTTCGCGTGCCAACTTCATCAGGATGTCTCCTTCCTCCTCAGGAACAATGGCGCCCCCGACATTATCACCATACAACAACTGGGCTGCTTTCATCTTCGCACCGATGAGCGCCAAGGCTCGCGACTCCATTGTGTCGTTGTAGACCGAGAAGATTGCCTTGACCGGTTTCGTCTGCCCCAAGCGCCAAACCCGCCTGAGGCTTTGCCAAAGCACATAGAGCGAGTATTCAATCTCAAGAAACACAACTGACGAGAAGGCGATCAGATCCAACCCGGTTGCCACGAGTTTGGGATTCACCACCAGTGCATCCAACCCGATGACACGCCTCGCGATCCATTCCTCACGTTTTCGTGGATTGACGCCGCTTGACAGAACCTCGGCGCGCACCCCGCCATCCCGCAAGATTTTCAAGATACGATCCTGAATGTCCCGTGTTCCCGTCTGACGCAAGTAGATCAATACCTTGCGTCCCTGCTGGCGTTCAGCACGGCAGAAATCCACCAGCCAGGACTCTTTGGGCATGGTTTCGTCATCGACCACAGCCGGCAGTTCCATCAATTCCTTTCGTCGAATTACTTCTCCTTTCTGATTAACTTCATCCACCTCCACCACTTCATTTCGGAAGGCGGAATTTGGGCGTGCCAAAGTCCATTGCAACCAGGTGGAAAGATAGCGTCTGTTCTTGATCGCTAGGTCGCGTAACTTCTTTGCCATCGAACGATATTGCCCACCCTGTTCATCGGTCATCGTCAGCGTCACAACTTCCTCCGCATAGTGAGGCAAAGCCAGTCCCAAATCTTTCAGGGATAGAAACACAGTTGTATCAAGCAAGCGATTGACAATGGCAGGTGAAATACCAGGTTGCTCTTTAGCTTGGTTCTGGTAACGGCGATTGCCAGTGAAACCATCCTCGTCACCATCTTCTGTGGCGCGTTTGCTCTTGCGGGTCATCTCCAAGACACCATACAGTCTTGCCCAGCGTTTTTCGTCATTGAAGGCAAAGTCTTTTCGCACACTGGCATTCAGACGATGGAGCAGCCAAAAGATGGATGTGCTTCGACCTCCAAAGAACGTGCCAGTCAAGGTCAGGGTGTATTTGGTTGAGGCAACCAATTGATGAAAAGCGATACCGCGATCCGATGCCTTAGCTGCGAGTTCGTGACATTCGTCCGCGATCAGCAGTTTGAATGCGCCTCTGGCTTGTTTCGCAATATATTCGGCAATTGCCCACCGGCGACCAGTGAATTGGAACAAGGGTGTGCCACAAATCCGTTTTCCCCAAACCGGCTTTCTGTTTTCATCTTGTACAAGCCTGCCTTTATCATCGAGTTCATATCCGCTGATCTCAGCCTCACAAAATCGGCGTTTGTCACCAAGGTCATCAAGACTAGTTGCCACCTTGGTAAAACCACCCGGCAGATTGATCTGAATTGGCGATCCGCATGTTGGGCATGTCAGGGCTTCAAATACCCGCCCATCTTCATCATCCACAAACCTTTTACGTGTTACGGCATGTTCCCAACCTGCGCCATATTTTGCAGATGTATGGGCAATGACCGCAACTGCCCTTTGCCCCAGTTCGCCTGCTTCAAAAAGTTTCAGGAACCTGCTCACATCATTTACGTCACCTGGATCATCTGCATTGCGCCCAATCCGCTTCAGTTCCATTGCTCTTGCGCCTGGGATGGTCTCTTCGATTTCCCTGATCCATTTGGGCACAAGATGGGGTGGACATACCACAATGGCAGGATAGGCATTCAGAAGTTCCATGACCGCTGAACCCACAGAACTTTTTCCGACGCCCATTTCGCCCTGCACGTTTCCAACGCCATGTTTCTTTATCGCCCTGGCAACGCCGGCTGAGATATGACGTTGTGTTGGCAACAGCCCCGGTTTTTCCTGTCCGGGCAATGGTTTTCGCTTTGTCCCAAGCATATCCAGGATCGCAGTCTCTTCCATCGTTGGGTCGAAGTTGTACAACGGTCGATATGTGGACAGGATATGGGCGCCAATCTGATCTCCATACTTGTGCATGAACTTGGAGAGTGGATCAACGGTATCAATGAGTTCGATCCCACTTTGGCGCAGGATGGCAACCGTGGAAACGAAACGGTCACGGAAGATTTCGGAAGTCACATTCCCTTTCTTGTCCGTGTTTTCTTCAACCTTTTCCGTGACTTTCACGACCCGACCTTTTACCAACATCGGTTTGCCGTCTTCATCGGTCAGCCGCAGTGTTCCCATCATGCCGGACGCCATCAGCATCGCGATGTGTCCCTTCTTCAAAGGCATGACCGGTTGCTTCAACTCACCCAAGCCGCGCGATGGATTGAGCAGGTCCAGCCATTCCTTTGAGGAATGCAATCCACGTTTTTGTGTCGCATCCACGATCTCTTCCGGCTGCCAATCGAGGCGGGAGAAGCGGATGGGCTGCCCTCCAGATCCTTTATCAGTTGCAGGAAGCAGTTCATACAAAGGTTCATCCACTTCCACCAACATGGGCGGTTCCACATCTGCCCATGCCTGCACCTGATGGACTTCCTCATGAGATGGGATCTTGTATTTCACCCGCTTGGTCGCCAACACAATGACCTGATTGAATCCGGTGTCAGGGTAACGGTAGATGCGGATGTTCTCGTAATACCCAGCCAGGTGGGAAGCCACATCCAGATCGCGCAATAATGGATGCGGGACGATGTAGATTAAGACTCCACCGCGAATCAGTTTGGTTGTGGTGGATTTCAGGAACTCCAATTCCAGGCGTTTCTGGTCACCCAGACGATCATGGCTATAGGGCGGATTGAGGAACAACAGCGTGATGGACTCACTGGTTAGATGGCAGGAACCCCAGGGCGTATTGAACAGGCGGTCCATTTTTTCAGCAGCGAGTGCGGCACGGGCTGGGGAAAGTTCCGCACCCCAACTCTGGCAGTTCAAGGCTTTTGCCAGAATGGAAGCGGCGGTACCTTCACCAGCACAAGGATCGAGCAGCCTGCCAGAGTCGGCAGGCTTGAAATATTTTGTGAGTAATTGAGCAACGGTTTGGGATGTTTCATAGAAACCGCACTTTTCTATTGCGGGAGGACGCATATCAAATCTCCTTTTTGAAATTAAAATCCCCCACACCGAATGGCATGGGGGATCAGGTTGAATTTTGTTTGCTTACTTCACCTTACAGAACAACCGCCCGGCGATGTTCACAAAGCCGAGCGGTTCATTCTTTTCCAGGTCCACAAACTCCGGCAATCCGCGTGACCAGTCCGACTCTGAATGACGGAACTGGATCACCAGCGTGCGATGTTCCTTGCGGAGATTGGTCCACAACTGCCAGACCTCTCCGCGTCCATCACAGATGGTGAACTCGAAGCGCTGGAGGGCCGCCTCTGCCATCGTTTGTTTCCTTGTTTTCATCGGAATTTTCAGATCCACGAACTTCAGCAGATGCTGCCAGTCGGCTTTACGCATTTGCGCCAGCCAGTATGCCAGAGGATCATTCGAATTCAAGGCTTTGTTCATATCGAAGATCTCCTCTGCGGGAATGGAACGTAACATGGGTTGTCTCCTATATCTTCAAGACTTCCTGCTCCAGCAGGTTCTGCACCAGGTCCTGCCAGGGTTTGGTCAGATCGAGCCGCACACCGGCACGGCAATCCCCACCCGTGACCAGGCGCTGGATGTATTCGGCGTCCAGCGCATACTCCCAGAGTGTCCCTGCCCACGCGTCCGGGATGGGAAAGGCCAGCGTCTCCTGCAGGCGTTTCAAAGTCAGCGCCTGCAATTGCACTTCAACATCTCCATCTTCAAAGACCAGGGCGTAAGCGGCATCGTCCTTTGCCTCCCACTTGCCGGGCAGCGCCTTGCGGCAGACGATCCCGGCGTGCAGTACATTGAACTCCGGTAATGGGTGTGTCAACATCTTCACTTCGCCATCAGCCAGAACAGAAGTGCCGCGCATGGAACAACTGCCCTTCCCGCGGATCAGTGACGCCCAGAGACTCTCCACGCTGGTCTTGTGGGCGGCGATGCCGACATACACCAACGTATGCTGGTAGGGTCTATCTTGAAGCACTGCATAGCCAGTCACATCGGCACGCGTGTGGGCATTGGTCAGGGCGGGGATACGTCCCTCCGGATAAAGATGTCGAACAGACGACGCATCCTCCACAGGTTCAACCCGATAGACATACACGCCGGCATTGACCCGCACCAATTCCTGGTTGATGTCCCGTAGCAGTTCATGTGCGTTCAAGCCCACGTTGATGCTGGTAAAGGTGATCTCAACCTCTTCCACCTGAATGCGGACAGTGCGTGCGTTCATGTCCACCACCGCACTCCCCGCCAGCCACTCCTTGATATTCTTCAAGACAGGCGGCAAATCAGCGCCGGGAGACGGTGTAAACCACAATGCCCCATGAAACGGGACATTGGGAACAGACTCGAATTTTCCATACGGCGCGGTATACCGATCCCGACCGAGAAATTCCACATCGGGCAGGTCGTTCAATGCTGGCAGCCAGAACTGCTCATAGGAGGACACAAGTATCTTTCCATTTGTGGTTGCCTCTTTTTGAGCAGTCCTCAATTCTTCAATGCGTTCCTTGATGTATTCATCTTCATATGGTTCAGTCCATGCGAACATTATTCCTCCGGGTTAGTGATGGTGAGATGGAAATCCAGCAGCCCGAAGACCTCCCCCTCTTCCGGGTCGTCACCGGCTGTGACTGTGGGCTGGTATTCGGTGAGATAACGCCAGTCCAGGATATGACTGGCATCCGAACAGATGCCGTTTTCAGAAAGTAGTGCGGACATTTCATCGGCGACCGAGTCGGGGTCGGCATCGGCGGCGACCGCGATCTGGATCGTCAGGATGCGAACCTGTTGATTGGGTTTTACGGCGTGCATGTTTCCTCGCATTCCTCCACCTGAGTCTCATCATCCTCGCGCACGACCGACAGCCACGGCTCTACCTCTTCCGAATGGCGCGGCTCACAGCCGATCAGGATCGGCACGTTCGGCGTTTCGTCCGCCAGCGATTTGGCGAGCGCGAGCGCCTTCGGCAGATTGCCGTGAAAGTGGTCCGGGAATAACCCGATCTGATGGGCGATCAGGTTTCCCTTGCGCCAGACCTTGAAGACACCTTGTATCTCCGGGTAACGATCTTCGGGCAGGTGTTTCCAATCCAGGTGATATTCCTGCAGGGCAACCTCCAGCGTGATCCAGGTGATGCCCAATTCAGGGTCATGCCCATCAAAGAGTTCCTTCAATACCTCGATGGCATCTTCCTTCGTGATGGGTTTGCCCATGTTCAGGGCGGTTTCCAGCAGGTCATCGACCTGCCAAATGGGGGCGATCTTGTCCTGCCAGTAATGGTGCAGGATGCACAGCACGTCCTCGTTTGGGATCTGCAGTTCGGTTGAAATGGCGTCCGCCATTTCTTCAATGACATAATCGTTCATGGTTTATTCCTTTACAGGTGTAAATGGGAATAGGTCATGCCATCATCACCAAGTAGCGAGTAGTGAATGGCATAAGCTTTTCGGATGTAGCGGCGTGCGCCGCGTTCGAAGCGGAAGATGGGTTCGTTTTCGTACAGATACTTCCTGGGTGTGCGGCGAAAGATCGTCCAGCCGATGGCATCCGGCGCACCAGGTTGACTGCGCTCAATCTGGACATGTACACCGCTCCGCAACAAGGACAGGGTCTGCTCCAGAGTCAGCGGAAGCGCTACATCCGGCAGGGTTGCCTTGAAGGGCAGGATGACCAGGTCCGGTTTGGTCGGCATCATGGCGTCCCGTCCCCTCGTGTATCGAGCCAGCGCTTTAGCTCCTGCCTTTCCTTTTCGATCTGCTGAATGAGATCATCACGCACCTGCGTCTCATCCCAGCCGGTATGATGTGCCTGTTCCAGTTTCTTTAGGAATTTGCTAATGTCGCGTTTTTGCTCAGGGACAGGATCAAAGGTGGGATCGGTGGTCGCCTCCACCATGACAAACTCATGCCAGGGATGATCGTCCTCGCTCACGACATCGAAGAAGCGTTCCTCGACTTGCACCTGCCGGGCGATGAAGAACAATCCATCGGAGAGAAGGGAACGTATTTGTGTATCAACTTCCTCAACGGTCCGTTGTGTTTCATTCGGGAGGATGACTTCGCCATGCTGCTTGTAATTGCTGGCATCGCGATACATGTAGACAAAGCGCACGTTAGTCATTCGAGACCCTGCCTCCCTCCGCCCAGCCTTGTGCCTTGATATTGCGCGCCCACATGCTCAGGAAGGAGGAGACCTGCTTGTGGAAGCGGGTGTCGATGAAAGTCTTGCCATCCCGTTCGATGAACTTCGAGCGATACCCGAAGAAGGCTTGGGTGATGCCGGTCGGCACCCATGAGGGATAATGCAGTTCCACATCCGGGTCGGCGATCAGGTCGCCGTTCTGCTCGAAGTAGTGCGCGACGCTGATCATCTC
>WBZO01001551.1_pt1 | contig 35029 bp, 31 predicted proteins | sample 5204261 | NCBI WGS metagenome assembly WBZO01 (sample SAMN12412400, study PRJNA552823) | activated sludge metagenome | isolation source: activated sludge from anammox sidestream of wastewater treatment plant... | place: USA: North Carolina | collected 2017-09
CGGAGTTCTTCTGTCCGGCCTGGGAATCTACGTACTGGTATTCGGGCAGCTTGCGCCGGCTTGGCGATTCCTGGCGGGCATCGCGCTTTGCGCGTTCGGTGGAAATGCCATTCTTGGCGCGCTTTCCGGAAAGCGCCCCTGGCTCTCCAGGATCGGTCCGCTCCCGTGATCCGGGTGCTTGGGCCGCGCGACAAGCGTCCCGAAGAAGTCCGGATTCCCGCAAGAGCAGATCGCCCGCTCCGCGGCCGCTGAGCGCCGGAAGCGACCTGGGCGGCGCCTCAAGCGGCCGGCGGCGGATTCCTCAGCCGGATGTGCAGTTCGCGCAGCTGCTGTTCATCGACCGCGCTCGGCGCCCCGGTCAGCAGGCACTGCGCGCGCTGCGTCTTCGGGAAGGCGATGACGTCGCGGATGCTCTCGGCCTTGGTCATCAGCGTCACCAGCCGATCCAGCCCGAAGGCCAGGCCGCCGTGCGGCGGCGCGCCGTACTGCAGCGCATCGAGCAGGAAGCCGAACTTCAACCTCGCGTCCTCGGGCGAGATGGCGAGCGCGCGGAAGACCTTGTTCTGCACCTCGGCGCGGTGGATGCGCACCGAGCCGCCGCCGAGCTCCCAGCCGTTCAGGACCATGTCGTAGGCCTTGGCCAGGCAGGCACCGGGGTCGGTGTCCATCAGGTCCTCGTGGCCGTCCTTGGGACTCGTGAACGGGTGGTGCACCGCGTTCCAGCGCTTGCCCTCGTCGTCGTACTCGAACATCGGGAAGTCGACCACCCACAGCGGCGCCCAGACGTCTTCGAAGAGGCCGTGCGCGCGGCCGAACTCGCTGTGGCCGATCTTCACGCGCAGCGCGCCCAGGGCGTCGTTGACGACCTTGGCGCGGTCGGCACCGAAGAAGACCAGGTCGCCGTTGGCGGCGCCGGTGCGCGCGAGGATCGCGGCGAGCGCCGCGTCGTGCAGGTTCTTCACGATCGGCGACTGCAGGCCTTCGCGGCCCTTGGCGACATCGTTGACCTTGATCCACGCCAGGCCCTTGGCGCCGTAGATCTTCACGAACTCGGCATAGGCGTCGATCTCGCCGCGCGACATCCCGGCACCGCCGGGAATGCGCAGCGCCGCCACGCGTCCGCCCTTGCTCGTCGCCGGCCCGCTGAAGACCTTGAAGTCGACGTCCTTCATGACGTCGGTGAGCTCGGTGAACTCGAGCTTCACGCGCAGGTCGGGCTTGTCCGAGCCGTAGCGCTGCATTGCCTCGGCGTAGCTGAGCTGCACGCAGGCCGGAAGCTCGACGCCCAGCGCCTTGCGGAACACGGTGCGGATCATGCCCTCCATCAGCGCGCGGATCTCCTCCTCGCCGAGGAAGGAGGTCTCGACGTCGATCTGCGTGAACTCGGGCTGGCGGTCGGCCCGCAGGTCCTCGTCGCGGAAGCACTTGGTGATCTGGTAGTAGCGGTCGAAGCCCGCGACCATCAGCAACTGCTTGAAGAGCTGCGGCGACTGCGGCAGCGCGAAGAACATGCCGTCGTGCACGCGGCTGGGGACGAGGTAGTCGCGCGCGCCCTCGGGCGTGCTCTTCGTCAGCATCGGCGTCTCGATATCGACGAAGCCGTTCTCGTCGAGGTACTTGCGGGCCTCGATGGCGACGCGGTAGCGCAGCATCAGGTTCCTCTGCATCTGCGGGCGGCGCAGGTCGAGCACGCGGTGCGTCAGGCGTACCGTCTCGGAGAGGTTGTCGTCGTCGAGCTGGAAGGGCGGCGTCTGGCTCGGGTTCAGGACTTCGATCGCGTGGCACAGCACCTCGACCTTGCCGCTGGTGAGGTTGGCGTTCTCGGTGCCGGCCGGGCGCGCACGAACCAGGCCCACGACCCGAAGGCAGAACTCGTTGCGCACGCCCTCGGCGACCTCGAACATCGCGGGGCGGTCGGGATCGCAGACGATCTGCACCAGGCCTTCGCGGTCGCGCAGGTCGATGAAGATCACGCCGCCGTGGTCGCGGCGGCGGTGGGCCCAGCCCATCAGGGTCACGGTCTGGCCCAGCAGCACTTCGCTGACCAGGCCGCAGTAGCTCGTTCTCATCGCAGGTTCTCCACTCGATTCGGTACTTGCGGCGGCGCGCGCCGGAGGGGCCGCGCCGGTCGCCTGCCGGCGCAGCCTCTTCAATTTCGCGCGGCCAGCGGCAGGGCGCCCGCCGCCGCGGCTTGCGGCGGCGCCACGACGCCCATCGAGATCACGTACTTGAGCGCCTCGTCGACGCTCATCTCCAGCTCGATGACGTCGCTGCGCGGCATCATGAGGAAGAAGCCCGAGGTCGGGTTGGGCGTGGTCGGCACGTAGACGCTGAGGACGTCGCCCGGCAGCTTGCCGGCGACCTCGCCGCCGGGCGCGCCGGTGACGAAGGCGATGGTCCATGCGCCCTGGCGCGGGTACTGCACCAGCACCGCCTCGCGGAAGGCGTTGCCGTTGCTGCTGAAGAGCGTGTCCGAGACCTGCTTGACCGAGCTGTAGATCGACTTGACGATCGGGATCTGGTGCATCAGCCGGTCCCACTGGCGCACCCACCACTGACCGAAGATGTTGGTGACGAAGACCCCGGTGGCCAGCAGGCCCGCGCCCAGCACGAGCACGGCCAGTCCCGGCACATGGCGCCACTGCTCGATCGCCTCGTGCATCGACGCCGGCATCACCGCCTGCGTGAGCGAGAGCAGGGAGAGGAAGACGCCGTCCAGCACCGACAGCAGCCAGCCGAGCACCCAGACGGTGATCGCCAGCGGCAGCCAGACCAGGAGGCCGGCGATCAGGAAGCGCTTCACGCACGCCCTCCGCGCGCACTCCGCATCAATCGGCGCTGCCGGCCGAAGGCGTCGGCGCCGCGGGCGCCGCCGCGGAGGCGGGCGTCGACATGGGCGTCGCTGCCGCCGCATCGGCCGCGGGCGCCGCGTCGGCGGATGCGGGCTTGCCGTCGGCGGGCTTGCCGTCGGCGGGCTTGTCGTCGCCGGCCTTGGCGGCCGCGCTGTTGCCGCCGCGGAAGTCGGTCACGTACCAGCCCGAACCCTTGAGCTGGAAGCCCGCGGCCGTCACCTGCTTGGCGAACGTCTGCGCGCCGCAGGCCGGGCAGGTCGTGAGCAGCGGGTCGGAGAGCTTTTGCAGCACGTCCTTCGCGTGACCGCAGGCGCTGCAGCGATAGGCGTAGATCGGCATGACGGGGGTCCCCGCGGCAAAACCGGGAATTATAGGTGCCCCAAGTGGGGGCGCCGCTCAGGCGTTCAAGCCCTTGACCTTGTGATCGTGGTCCCGGCGCTGGCGCACGAACTGCGGCAGCAGCGAACCCGCCAGCATGCCGGCGAAGGCGGCGATGAGTCCCGCGAGCTGCCCCGGGAAATGCTCGCCGAGCGTCGTGATCTGCGGGAAGAACAGCACCCAGGTGGCGACTCCCAGCGTCACCGAGACGATCGCCCCCTGCGTCGTCGCGCGCTTCCAGTACAGGCCCATCACCAGCGGCACGAAGGCGCCCACCAGCGTCACCTGGTAGGCCTCGGAGACCAGTTCGTAGATCGTCGTGCCCTGCATCGCGATGGCGTAGGCGAGCACGATCGCCGCGAAGGCGACGATCGACCAGCGCATCGCCAGCAGCTGTTCGCGATCGTTCATGCCCGGGCGCAGGTTCTTCAGGATGTTCTCGACGAAGCTCGTCGCCGGCGCCAGCAGCGTCGCCGAGGAGGTGCTCTTGATCGCCGAGAGCAGCGCGCCGAAGAAGAGGATCTGCATCAGCAGCGGCATCTTCGTCATGATGAAGGTCGGCAGCAGGCGCTGGTAGTCGTCCTTGGCCAGGGTCATCGCCTCGTCGCCCATCACGACGACGGCGCTGGCGACGATGAACATCGGCACGAAGGCGAAGAGGATGTAGGCCACGCCGCCGATGCTGGCGCCGCGCCCGGCGGTGCCGGCGTCGCGCGCGGACATCACGCGCTGGTAGATGTCCTGCTGCGGGATGCTGCCCAGCATCATCGTCAGCCCCGCGGCGACGAAGAAGACGATCTCCTTGAAGCTCGGCGCGGGCAGGAAGCGCAGCAGGTCCTGGCTCGTCGCCAGCGCCAGCACCTTGTCGCTGCCGCCCGCGAGGTCCGCGGCGAAGAAGGCGATCACGCTCATGCCCACGACGAGCACGATCATCTGGATGAAGTCGGTCCAGGCCACCGCCAGGAAGCCGCCGATGACGACGTAGATGAGCACCGCCAGCGTGCCGACGATCATGCCGGTGGTCTCGGACATCGCGCCGTCGGTGAGGATCGAGAACACCAGCCCGAGCGCGGTGATCTGTGCGGCCACCCAGCCCAGGTAGCTGAGGATGATGGCCACCGAGCAGAAGACCTCGATGCCCTTGCCGTAGCGCTGGCGGTAGAAGTCGCCGATGGTGAGCAGGTTGAGCCTGTAGAGCCGCGCGGCGAAGAAGACGCCGACCAGCACCAGGCACATGCCGGCGCCGAAGGGGTCCTCGACGATGTCGTGCAGCCCGCCCTGGATGAAGCGCGCGGGCACGCCCATCACCGTCTCCGCGCCGAACCAGGTGGCGAAGGTCGTCGTGATCACCATCACCAGCGGCAGGCTGCGCCCGGCGATGGCGAAGTCGGTCGTCGTCTTGATGCGCGTGCCGGCCCAGACGCCCAGCGCCAGCGTGCCCAGCAGGTAGAGGATGACGAGGGTGATCAGCACGGCGCGGCTCCGCGTATTCGGGTCAAAGCGGCGCGCATTATCCGCACGCCGCGCGCGCCCCAGGCGCGCGCGGGAGGATCAGCCGCGCCAGTGCATCAGCAGTTGCGTCGCCACCACGCCGGCGAGAAAGCCCAGCGCGCCGAACACCAGCGCCTGCAGCAGCCGGTGGCTGCGCCGCTGCTGCGCCAGCAAGCCGAGCAGCAGCCGCTCCTCATCGGCGCGCGCGGCCGGCTCCTGCAGCCGCTGGTGCAGCAGCCGCGGCAGCTCCGGCAGCAGGTGCGCGTAGTGCGGCGCCTGCTTCTCCAGGCGCAGCAGCAGGCCGCGCCAGCCGATCTGCTCGTCCATCCAGCGCTCGAGAAAGGGCTTGGCCGTGGTCCACAGGTCCAGTTCCGGGTCGAGCTCGCGCCCCAGGCCCTCGACGTTGAGCAGCGTCTTCTGCAGCAGCACGAGCTGCGGCTGGATGTGCACGTTGAAGCGGCGCGAGGTCTGGAACAGGCGCATCAGCACCTGGCCGAGCGAGATGTCCTTCAGCGGGCGGTCGAAGTGCGGCTCGCACACGGCGCGGATCGCGCCTTCCAGCGCGTCCACCCGCGTGCCCGAGGGCACCCAGCCGCTCTCCACGTGCAGCTCGGCCACGCGCTTGTAGTCGCGGCGGAAGAAGGCGATGAAGTTCTGCGCCAGGTAGTCCTTGTCGACCTCGTTGAGCGTGCCGATGATGCCGAAGTCGAGCGCGATGTAGCGCCCGAAGGTCGCCGGATCCAGGCTCACCTGGATGTTGCCGGGATGCATGTCGGCGTGGAAGAAGCCGTCGCGGAAGACCTGCGTGAAGAAGATCGTGACGCCGTCGCGCGCGAGCTTCCTGAAGTCGACGCCGGCCTCTCGCAGGCGCTGCGTCTGGTTGATCGGCACGCCGCTCATGCGCTGCATGACCATCACCGTGGGCGTGCACAGGTCCCACACCATCTCGGGGATCAGGACCAGGTCCAGGCCCTGCATGTTGCGCCGCAGCTGCGCCGCGTTGGCGGCTTCGCGCACGAGGTCGAGCTCGTCGTGCAGGTAGGTGTCGAACTCGGCCACGACCTCGCGCGGGCGCAGCCGCTTGCCGTCGGCCGACAGGCGCTCGACCCAGCGCGCGAGCCGGTGCAGCAGCGCCAGGTCGTCCTCGATCGTCGCCAGCATGCGCGGGCGCAGCACCTTCACCGCCACCTCGCGCCCGTCCTGCAGCAGCGCGAAGTGCACCTGCGCCACCGAGGCACTCGCCACCGGCTCGGCGTCGAAGCGCGCGAAGACCGCGTCCACCGGACGCCCGAAGGCCTTCTCCACGAGTTCGCGCGCCTGCGCCGCCGGAAAGGGCGGCACGCGGTCCTGCAGCTTGGCGAGCTCGTCCGAGAGGTCCGGCGGCAGCAGGTCGCGCCGCGTCGAGAGCACCTGCCCGAACTTGACGAAGATCGGGCCCAGGCGCTCGAGCGCCCGGCGCAGGCGCACGCCGCGCGGCTCCTCGAGGCGCCGCCCGAAGGTGATCAGGCGCGCCAGCACGCGCACCGGGCGCTGGCGGAACGGCGAGAGCGCGAGCTCGTCGAGCCCGTAGCGCAGGACGATGTAGACGATGAACGACAGGCGCAGGAACTGCCGCATCACCCGCCCGGGCGACCCGGCCAGCGCTCGCGCAGCGTCCCCAGGCCCTGCATCGCCGTGGCCAGCGCGCGCTTGAAGCCCGAGCCCGCGCGCGCCAGCGCCGCCACCAGCGGCAGCGGCAGCACGCGCTCGAGATCGCCCGCGAGATCCCAGCGCAGGTTCTGCAGCAGCCAGTTGACGTCGGCGGCAAAGGCCGCGTCACCGGCGATCTCCACCGCCGGCATCTCGCCCGCGGCCAGGCGCGCGGCGAACCGCATCGGGTTGTCGGCGGCCACGCGCAGCTGCAGCTCGATCGGTGCCGGCTGAGGCGGCGCTTGCCGCTCGCCCGACTCCTTGGGCTCCTGCGCCTCCCGCGCCTCCGGAACCGCGTCGCCGCACCACTCCAGCAGGCCCGCGGGCGTCACCTGCCAGACCAGCGCAGGCAACGGCGGCAGCAGCGCGGGCCAGCCGGCGGCCTCGATCTGCAGCGTCTTGCCCGCGTGCGGCAACAATCGCTGCGTGGCCACGGCTTCGCTGCCAAGGACGTGGTTGAGCAACAAGGTCAGCCGCTCCATCACGGCCGGCGCCAGCATCCGGTGCAGGTTGTGCAGCATCGCACGATTGTAGGCAGCGCCGCCACGGTTACAGCGCTGAAACATCCCTGGACGAGAATCCAGGCGTGGCGACGCACGAGGAGGGCTGCGCGAGGAGAATCGCGGGCCGATGGGCCCAGGCGGCGACCCGAACCGCGCTGTCATTCCTCGATGCCAGAAACCCCAGCAGAACGACGCCGTTTCCACCGGATCCCCGATTCGGTGGCCGGCAGCATCGCCGCGCTGGTCGAGCCGGGCATGGCCGTCCTCACGCTGCTGGTCTGCTGCTGGTGGTTCCGCGAGCCGATCGACCGCCCGGAGATCGTGCTGTGCGTGCTCGCCGTGACGCTGCTCTTCCCGGGGCACAACCACTTCTGGGAGCGGCCGCTGAACGCCGCCGTGCAGATCGGCGCCAACTGGGCGACGCTGCTGGGAATCCTGGCCCTGGTGGGCTTTGCCACGCACAGCTTCGGACTCTTCGACTGGAACGCCCTGCTGGCCTGGGCGCTCATCTCCCCGGCCCTGGTGTGGCTCACCTTCTTCAGCGGCCGCCGCTGGCTGCGCCGGCACGCCGCGCAGGCGCCCAACCGCCGACGCGCGGTGATCGTCGGCGCCGGTCCCCTGGGGGTGAAGGTCGCAGCCGCCTTCCAGGCCCGCGGCAGCCTGGGGCACGAATTGCTGGGCTACTTCGACGACCGCGAGGACGGCCGCATCGCCGCTGAAGCGCGTGCGCTGCGGCTTGGGCGGCTCGCCGACGTCGCCGCCTTCGTGCGCGAGCACGGCGTGCACGAGGCCTACATCACGCTGCCGCTGGGTTCGCAGCCGCGCATCATCGCGCTGCTCGAGAGCATCCAGGGCACGACGGCGTCGATCTACTTCGTCCCCGACGTCTTCGGCATCAGCATCATCCAGGGGCGGCTGCGCGACATGAACGGGCTGCCCGTCGTCGGCCTCTGCGAAAGCCCATTCACCGGCACCAACCTGCTCGTCAAGCGCGCCTCGGACCTGCTGCTGTCGGGCCTCATCCTGGCGCTGATCTGGCCGCTGATGCTCATCATTGCGGCCGCCGTGCGCTTCTCCTCGCCGGGCCCGGCGATCTTCCGCCAGCGGCGCAACGGCCTGGACGGCGAGGAGATCGTGGTCTACAAGTTCCGCTCCATGACGACGCAGGACAACGGCGACGTGGTGCCGCAGGCCAGGCGCGACGATCCGCGCGTCACCAGGCTCGGCGCCTTCCTGCGCCGCACCTCGCTGGACGAACTGCCGCAGTTCATCAACGTGCTGCAGGGGCGCATGAGCATCGTCGGGCCGCGCCCGCACGCGGTCGCGCACAACGCGCAGTACCGCGAACTGATCAAGGCCTACATGGTGCGGCACAAGGTGAAGCCCGGCATCACCGGCTGGGCGCAGGTCAACGGCCACCGCGGCGAGACCGACACGCTCGAGAAGATGCAGGCCCGCGTCGAGTACGACCTCGAGTACCTGCGCAACTGGTCGCTGCTGCTGGACCTGCAGATCGTGGCCCGTACCATCAAGCTCGTTTTCTTCGACCGCAAGGCCTACTGATGAAGCTCCCCGGTCTCCTCTCGCGCCGCCGCCGCCGGGCGTCCTCAATGCCGCTGCTCGCGCTGGCGGCGCTGGTGTGCCCGGCCGCGCTGCCCGGCGCCGCGAACGCGCAGGCGAGCCCCTACCGGCTGGGCGTCTCGCAAAGCGTGACCCACGACGACAACCTGCTGCGCGCCGGCGAGGGCCAGATGCTGCCCGAAGGCCTGCGGCGCAGCGACACCGTGTCCTCGACCGCGCTCATCGTCGGCCTCGACCAGCCGATCTCGCGCCAGCGCCTGCAGGCCGACGCCACCGTGCGCGCCAACCGCTTCGCGCACAACAAGCGCTACGACAACGAGGGCTACAACCTGCGCCTGGGGCTGGACTGGGCCACCGCGGGCCGCGTCGGCGGCAAGCTCTTCGCATCGCGCAACCGCACGCTCGCGCGCTTCGCGGGCACCGAGGACGGCATTCCCACCGAGCGCAACACCGAGCAGACGACGCGGCTCGGCGCCAGCGCGCACTACGGGCTCGCCGGCCCGTTTCGCGTCGAGGCCGGCCTCGAGCGCAGCACCGTGGGCTACTCGTCGGAGCGCTACCGCCGCCGCGAGTTGGAGCAGGACAGCGCCTCGCTCGGCCTGCGCTGGCGCCCTCGCGCCGGGCTGAACCTGCTGCTTTCGCTGCGCCACACGGAAGGCAGCTATCCGCACTACCTGACGGCCGTCGACGGCAGCAGCCGCGGCGACGACTTCCGCCGCCAGGCGATCGAACTCAGCGGCGAGTGGATCCCGAGCGCCGCCAGCCGCGTGCACGCGCGCCTGTCGCAGGGCCGCACGCGCTACGACATCGCGCGCGAACGCGACGTCTCGGGGCTCACCGGCGAGGTGCGCTGGAACTGGCAGCCCACCGGCCGCTTCTCGCTGGCGACGACGCTGCGCCGCCAGCCGGCGCAGGACGCCTACCTGCTGGACGCCGGCGGCGAGCTCGGCTCGATCGAGTACAGCCGCATGAGCACCGTGCTCGCGCTGCGCGCGGGCTACCAGCTCAGCGCCAAGGTGGCGCTGCGGGCGGAAGCGGAGCACTCGCGGCGCCGGCTCGAGCGCACGCTCAACGTCAGCAACCTCGGCGCCGACAGCCGCGCCGCGCGCGACCACGACAACAGCCTGCTGCTGTCCGCCGTCTGGCAGGCGCAGCGCAGCCTGAGCCTGGGTTGCGACTGGCGGCGCTTCGCGCGCAGCGAGAGCGAGCTCTTCCTGGCGCAACGCAGCAACGCGTTCAGCTGCTGGGGCCAGTTCATGCTGCAGTGAGGCCGGGCTTGGCGCGCATCCTGCTGACCGGCGCGGCCGGCTACATCGGCTCGCACACCTGGCTGGCGCTGCACGAGGCGGGCTTCGACGTCGTCGGCGTCGACGACTTCCGCAACAGCTCGACGCGCGTGCTCGAGCGCCTGCGCGAGCTGGCGCCGCGGCCCGTGGTCTTCGAGCGCGCCGACGCCGGCGACGCCGCGGCGATGGACGCGATCCTCGCGCGCCATCGCGTCGACGCCGTCGTGCACTTCGCGGCGCTGAAGGCGGTGGGCGAATCGACCGCGCAGCCGCTCGAGTACTACGCCAACAACCTGGGCGCCCTGCTCGGCACCTGCCGCGCCATGCGCGCGCACGGCCTGCGTCGCATCGTCTTCAGCTCCAGCGCCACCGTCTACGGCGAGCCGCAGCGCCTGCCGATCGCCGAGGACGCGCCGCTCTCGGCCGCCAACCCCTACGGCCGAACCAAGCTCATCGGCGAGACCATCCTGCGCGACCTGGGTGCGGCCGACGCGCAGTGGCAGACCGCCTGTCTGCGCTACTTCAACCCGGTGGGCGCGCACGAGAGCGGGCGCATCGGCGAAGACCCGCGCGGAACGCCCAACAACCTCATGCCCTTCGTGGCGCAGGTGGCGATCGGCAAGCGCGCCGAGCTCTCGGTCTTCGGCGGCGACTACGCCACCATCGACGGCACCGGCGTGCGCGACTACATCCATGTCTGCGACCTCGCCGAGGGGCATGTCGCGGCGCTGCGTCGCCTGCTCGACGCACCGGGCTCGCTGACCGTGAACCTGGGCACGGGACGCGGCCACAGCGTGCTCGAACTGGTGCGCGCCTACGCCCAGGCGAGCGGCCGCCCGGTACCCTACCGCATCGTCGCGCGCCGTCCCGGCGACGTCGCCGCCTGCTGGGCCGATCCGACGCTGGCGCAACGGCTGCTGGACTGGCGTGCGCACCGCGACCTCGCGCGCATGTGCGCCGACAGCTGGCGCTGGCAGTCGCTGAACCCGCAGGGCTTCGACGCCTGAGCGCGGCCTCCGAACCCCTCGACGCCCGAAATGAGCAAGAACGAGCCCTCCCCAATCCAGGTGCTGCCGGTGATCATGGCCGGCGGCTCCGGCACGCGGCTGTGGCCGCTCTCGCGCGCCGGCTATCCGAAGCAGTTCCTCGTGCTGTCGGGGCGGCAGAGCCTCTTCCAGCAGGCGGTGGCGCGGCTGCTGGACCTCGCCGACGCGACGCTTGCGCTGCGGCCACCGCTGATCGTCGGCAACGAGGAGCACCGCTTCCTCGTGCTCGACCAGCTCGAGGCCATCGGCACGCCACCGGCGGCCGTGATCCTCGAGCCCGCGGGCCGCAACACGGCGCCGGCACTGACGCTGGCCGCGCTGCAGGCGCGCGACGCCGTTCCGGGCGACGCCGACCCCGTTCTCGTCGTCACCCCCGCCGACCAGACCGTGACGCGGCCCGAGGCCTTCACCGCCGCGATGCGGCGCGCGGTGGCGGTGGCGGCCGAGGGCGGCATCGCCATCCTCGGCGTCATGCCCGAGCGGCCGGAGACCGGCTACGGCTACATCCGCAGCAGCGCGGCCGGCGACGGCGGCGAAGCCGTGGTCGAGCGCTTCGTCGAGAAGCCCGACCCCGAGACGGCCATGGCCTATCTCGCCGACGGCCACTACGCCTGGAACGCCGGCATGTTCGTTCTGCGCGCGTCGACCTGGATGGCCGCGCTCGAACGCTTTCGCCCCGACATCGCCGCCGCCTGCCGCAAGGCCTGGGGCGCGCGCGGCACCGACGCCGCCTTCGTGCGCCCGGGCAAGGCCGAGTTCCAGGCCGTCCCCGCCGAGTCGGTCGACTACGCGGTGATGGAGCGCTGCCCGGGCAGCGGCATCGACATCCGCATGGTGGCCCTGGATGCCGGATGGAACGACCTCGGCGCCTGGGAGGCGGTGTGGCAGGTCGCCGCGCGCGACGCCGACGGCAACGCCTGCAACGGCGACGCCATCGTCACCGACAGCCGCAACACGCTGGTGCACGCGACGAGCCGGCTCGTCGCCGCCGTCGGCCTCGACAACGTCGTCGTCGTCGAGACGCCCGACGCCGTGCTCGTCGCCGACCGCGACAAGAGCCAGGACGTGAAGAAGATCGTCACCCGCCTCGGGCAGGAACAGCGCGGCGAGCACGCCCTGCACCGCAAGGTGCACCGCCCCTGGGGCTGGTACGACAGCATCGACCAAGGCCCGCGGCATCAGGTCAAGCGCATCCTCGTCAAGCCCGGCGCCTCCTTGAGCCTGCAGATGCACCACCACCGCGCCGAGCACTGGATCGTCGTCAGCGGCACCGCCGAAGTGACGGTGGGCGAGCAGGTGCTGCTGCTGACGGAGAATCAGAGCACCTACATCCCGCTCGGGCAGCGCCACCGCCTGGCGAACCCGGGCAAGGTGCCGCTCGAGATCATCGAGGTGCAATCGGGCTCCTACCTCGGCGAGGACGACATCGTGCGCTACGAAGATACCTACGGCAGGGCCTGAACGCCTCATGACCATTCTCGTCACCGGTGGCGCCGGCTTCATCGGCAGCAACTTCGTGCTCGACTGGCTGGCCGACGCCGCCGCCGAGCCCGTCGTCAACCTCGACGCCCTCACCTACGCCGGCAACCGGCGCAACCTGACGGCGCTGGAAGGCGAAGCGCGCCACGTCTTCGTGCACGGCGACATCGGTGATCGTGCGCTGCTCGATCGGCTGCTGGCCGAGCACCGGCCGCGCGCGCTCGTGCACTTCGCCGCCGAGAGCCACGTCGACCGCAGCATCCACGGCCCGGGCGCCTTCATCAAGACCAACATCGAGGGCACCTTCACGCTGCTGGAGGCTGCGCGTGCGCACTGGAACGGGCTCGCGGGCGACGCGAAGGCCGCGTTCCGCTTCCTGCACGTCAGCACCGACGAGGTCTACGGCAGCCTCGGCCCCGGCGAACCCGCGTTCACCGAGGCGAACCCCTGCCAGCCCAACAGCCCCTACGCGGCGAGCAAGGCGGCCAGCGACCACCTCGTGCGCGCCTGGCACCACACCTACGGCCTGCCGGTGCTGACCACCAACTGCAGCAACAACTACGGCCCCTTCCAGTTCCCGGAGAAGCTGATCCCGCTCGTGATCGTGAACGCGCTCGCGGGCAAGCCGCTGCCGATCTACGGCGACGGCATGCAGGTCCGCGACTGGCTCTACGTCGGCGACCACTGCAGCGCCATCCGCGCCGTGCTCGCCAGGGGCCGCTGCGGCGAGGTCTACAACATCGGCGGCTGGAACGAGAAGCCCAACCGCGAGATCGTGCACGCCATCTGCGCGCTGCTCGACGAGCTGCGCCCCGACGCCTCGGGTCCGCGCGCGCGCCTGATCACGCACGTGAAGGACCGTCCGGGGCACGATCGCCGCTACGCCATCGACGCGCGCAAGATCGAGCGCGAGCTCGGCTGGCGCCCGCGGCAGACCTTCGAGACCGGAATCCGCAGGACGGTGCAGTGGTACCTCGAGAACGCCGCCTGGGTGGCCGCGGTGCAAAGCGGCAGCTACCGCGACTGGGTCGCGACCCACTACGCCGCCCGCGGGTGAACGCGTGAAGATCCTGCTCCTCGGTTGCAAGGGCCAGGTCGGCTGGGAGCTGCAGCGCGCGCTCGCGCCGCTGGGCGAGGTCGTCGCCTGCGACTTCGACTCGCCCGCGCCGTACCGCGCCGACTTCAGCCGGCCGGAGTCGCTGCTCGAACTCGTCGACCGCGTGCAGCCGCAGCTGATCGCCAACGCCGCCGCGCACACCGCGGTCGACCGCGCCGAGAGCGAACCCGAACTCGCGCGCGCGATCAACGCCGCCGCGCCGGGCGTGCTCGCGCGCGCGGCCGCCGCACGCGGCGCCTGGCTGCTGCACTACGGCACCGACTACGTCTTCGACGGCAGCGGCAGCACGCCGCGCGACGAGGAGGCCGCCACCGGCCCCTCGAGCGTCTACGGCCGCAGCAAGCTCGAAGGCGAGGAGGCCATCCGCGCCAGCGGCTGCCGCCACCTCATCCTGCGCACGAGCTGGGTCTATGCCGCGCGCGGGGGCAACTTCGCGCGCACCATGCTGAAGCTGGCCGCCGAGCGCGACGAGCTGCGCGTGATCGACGACCAGATCGGCGCCCCCACCGGCGCCGACCTGCTCGCCGACGTCTCGGCGCACGCGCTGCGCGCAGCGATCGCCACCCCCGCGCTGGCAGGCACCTACCACTGCGTCGCCGCAGGCGAGACGAGCTGGCACGGCTACGCGCGCTTCGTCATCGAATGGGCGCGCGCGCACGGGCACCCCGTGCGCGTGGCACCCGAAGCCGTCCACGCCGTGCCGAGCTCCGCCTACCCGACCGCCGCCCGCCGGCCGCTGAACTCGCGCCTGTCCACCGCCAGGCTGCGGCGCGCCTTCGGCCTCAGCCTGCCGCCCTGGCAGAACGGCGTCGAGCGCATGCTGCGCGAGGTTCTGGCGTGCTGATCCGGTCGGACTCCGATGACGCGCCCGGTGCCCCTGCGCCGAGTCGACGACTGACGCTCCACGAAGCCCCTCGCCCATGAACCGCAAAGGCATCATCCTCGCCGGAGGCTCCGGCACCCGGCTGCATCCGGCGACGCTGGCGATGAGCAAGCAGCTGCTGCCGGTGTACGACAAGCCGATGGTCTACTACCCGCTGTCGACGCTCATGCTCGCGGGCATGCGCGACGTGCTCGTCATCAGCACGCCGCAGGACACGCCGCGCTTCGCGGCGCTGCTCGGGGACGGCAGCCGCTGGGGAATGAACATCGCCTACTGCGTGCAGCCGAGCCCCGACGGTCTCGCGCAGGCCTTCCTCCTCGGACGCGACTTCATCGGCGGCGCACCGAGCGCCCTCGTGCTCGGCGACAACCTCTTCTACGGCCACGACTTCCAGCCGCTGCTGCGACGTGCCAGCGCGCGCGCAAGCGGCGCCTCGGTCTTCGCCTACCACGTGCACGATCCCGAGCGCTATGGCGTCGTCGAGTTCGACGACCAGCGCCGCGCGATCAGCATCGAGGAGAAGCCGCACCGGCCCAAGAGCAACTACGCCGTCACCGGCCTCTATTTCTACGACGAGCAGGTCTGCGACATCGCCGCATCGATCAAGCCCAGCGCCCGTGGCGAACTCGAGATCACCGAGGTCAACGCGCGCTACCTGCGGCAGGGCCAGCTCGAGGTGGAGATCATGGGCCGCGGCTACGCCTGGCTCGACACCGGCACGCACGACAGCCTGCTCGAAGCGAGCCAGTTCATCGCCACGCTGGAGAAGCGCCAGGGCCTGAAGGTCGCCTGCCCCGAGGAGATCGCCTACCGCGCGGGCTGGATCAGCGCCGCCGACGTCGAGGAACTCGCGCAGCCGATGCTCAAGAACGGCTACGGCCGCTACCTGATGCAGGTGCTCGGCGAAAAGGTGTTCCGGTGAAGCTCGTCGCCACCGCGCTGCCGGGCGTCGTCATCGTCGAGCCCGCCGTCTTCGCCGACGAGCGCGGCTGGTTCATGGAAAGCTGGAACCAGGCGCGTTTCGACGCCGCCCTGCATGAGCTCGGCCTGCCCGCACCGCGCGCCTTCGTGCAGGACAACCACTCGTGCAGCAGGGCCGGCGTCCTGCGCGGCCTGCACTACCAGTTGCCGCCGCATCCGCAGGGCAAGCTGGTGCGCGTCGTCAAGGGCGCAGCCTTCGACGTCGCCGTCGACATCCGGCGCGGTTCACCGGGATTCGGGAAATGGGTGGGCGTGGAACTCTCGGCGGAAAACCGGCGCCAGCTCTGGATTCCCGAAGGCTTCGCGCACGGCTTCCTCGCGCTCGAGGACGACACCCACTTCCTCTACAAGACCACGGACGTCTATGCGCGCGACTGCGAGCGCGCACTTCTGTGGAGCGACGCGGCGATCGGCATCGACTGGCCGCTGCTGCGCGTCGGGGGCAGCCCGATCGTCGCCGCCAAGGATGCGGCGGCGCCGCGGCTCGCGGAAGCTGCCGGGTGAACGGCCCGCACCCTCAGCCCAAGCCCCGCCCGCGGCGCGGGGGAGGGAGTGATCGCGCGGTCCACGGCTAGTTCTCTTCGCCCCTCCGGTAATCGATCTCGCGCGACCGGCCGTTCGCGTAGTGATGGATGCCCTTGCCGTGGCGCAGGCCGGCGACGAAGGGGCCGACGAAGCGGTCGCCGTTGGCGAAGTAGTGCGTTCCCTGGCCGTGCTGTGCGCCGTCCCTGAACGCGCCCTCGTAGCGGTCACCGTTGGCGAAGTAGTGCACGCCCGCGCCGTTCTTGAGGTTGTTGGCGAAGTTGCCCTCGTAACGGTCGCCGCTGGCCAGCGTCAGCCGGCCCTTGCCGCTGAAGAGCCCGCCCTCGAAGCCGCCTTCGTAGACATCGCCATTGGCGAAACGGTAGCGGCCCTCGCCCTGCTTCACGCCCTGGACGAAGTCGCCTTCGTAGACGTCGCCGTTGGCGTGCGTCATCGTCCCCCGGCCCTGCGGCTTGTCGGCCTCGAAGGGGCCGGCGTAGCGGTCCTTGTTGGCGAAGAGCTGCTCGCCCGGGCCGCTCTTGCGCCCCTGGTGGAAGCGGCCCGTGTAGCGTTCACCGCTGGCCAGCACGAGGCTGCCCTGGCCTTCGTAGAGGTTGCCGTCGAAGCCGCCCTCGTAGCGGTCGCCGTTGGCGAACACCATCACGCCCAGGCCCTGCTTGGCGGTACCGCGAAAACCGCCTTCGTAGCGGTCGCCGTTGGCGAAGGCCATCACGCCCTGCCCCATGAACTGGTCGGCCGCGAACTCGCCCTCGTAGCGGTCGCCGTTGGCGAAGCGGTAGCTGCCGCGCCCGCTGCGCTTGTTGCCCTGCACCTCGCCCTCGTAGCGGTCGCCGTTGGGCAGCGCGTAGGCCACCCGGGACGGCGCATCCTCCGCGGGCCCGGGGAGCGTCGTCGGTGCCGGCGTCAGCGGCGGTGCCACCGGGGCGGGCAGGTTGGCGACACCGGCACTTCCCCCTACGCCACCCCCTGCGCCACCCCCTGCGCCACCCCCTGCGCCGGGTTCGACGATCGGCAGCGCAGACGCCGCGGGCGCCTCGGCGCTGCGCGTGCTGTTCTGCGCCAGCGTCGCAGCCGGCGGCGTGCTGTGCTTGGCCAGCGCCGCACGCGCGACGACCGCGTATTCCCCCGTCGGATAGCGCTCGAGATAGCTGCTGTAGGCCTGCGGCGTGTCGGCCTTGAGCACGCCGTCCCAGAAGCGGTCTTCGCGCGCAAGCGCCTGCGAGGTCGCCTCCGTTGCCGCCGGCGCCGCCGGCGCCACCGCCGCCCCGCCGGCTGCGGGATAGAACGCGAAGTCGCCGATCGAATCGTTGACGATCAAGGGACGCTGCTTGTGGTCGATCGTCGCCGCGAGCTTCTCCACCGCATCCTGCACCTGGCGCGCCAGCTGCTCCAAGGGCAGCCCCGGCGTGCGGATGCGCGCCAGCAGCTCGCGCGTGAAGACGCCGTTGGGGTTGCGGTCATCCTTGCCGAGCGAGTCGAGCGCACGCTCGCGGCTCGCGGCCGAGAACATCAGCATCTGCCCGCGCGCCACGTTCGGCCCCGAGAGCCCGCGCGCGGCGCCGATGGGCCGCCCCTGCGCGCGCAGCGGATTGTCGCGGCAGGCGTCGACGATGACCACCGAAGTGCGCGGCTGCAGCCGCTCGAGGCTGTCGAGCAGGCCATTGACCGGCTGCGAAAGGCGTTCGACGACGAACTCGGTATCGCCCTCGATATCCACCGGCAGCAGTTGCGCGCCGCGTTCGGTCTGCACGCCGTGGCCGGCGTAGAAGACGACGACCTCGTCGCCCTTCTTCACCTTGTCGTAGAACTCGGAGACGGCGACGGCGAAGCGCGTATTGCTCAGGTCGCGGTGCAGCGAGACCTCGAAACCCGCGGCCGTGAGCTCGCGCGCCACCGCTTCGGCATCGGCACCCGCGCGGTCGAGCTTCACGACCTTCTGGTAGGCGTCGTTGCCGATCACCAGCGCCAGACGGCGCGCCTGAGCCGGCCCGCCCAGCGCAAAGGCCAGCAGGGACAGCATCAGGCAGCGAACCAGCAGGCGAAGAATCATGCACGCGACCCCGGCGCCGGAACAGCGAACATGCGGGACAGCGGCGGCACCGGCAGCGCGGGCAGTGTAGGCGAGTGCCCGGCGCGAACGGAACGCGCGGCGGCGCCGCAGCGGTGCGACCGCCGGGGAATTGTGATGCAATGCAGCGAAATGAGGGCAGATGCAGCCTCCGACGCGCCCCGCGAACGCCCCCTCGCTTCGTTCGCCGGACTCGCCGCGATCGTCGCCGTCGTCTACGGCGCGCAGCTCGCATGGCAGCATCACGTCGAGGCGACGCGGGGGCGCGAACTCGCCGCGCTCGTGGCGCCGGGCGACCTTCACATGATCGCCTCCGACACCTGCCCGTACTGCGTCGTCGCGCGGCGGCGCCTGGACGCGCACCAGGTCGCGTTCAGCGAGTGCTCGATCGAGCGCGATCCCGCCTGCCGCGCCGAGTACGAACGCCTGGGCTCCCCCGGCACGCCGGCCTTCGTCGTCAAGGGCCGCCACCTCGTCCTCGGCCTCGACGAGCAGCGCCTGCGCCAGGCGCTGCAACAAGGGCGGTAGGGATCAGGGGATCACCACCTCCATCCCCGGGTGGCGGCGCTGCAGTTCGTCGGCGAGCGCGCGCTTGGCCGCGGCCTCGCCGTGCACGAGGCGGACCTGGCGCGGCGGGAAGCGCATGCGCCCGATGAAGTCGAGCAGGTTGCGGCGGTCGGCGTGCGCCGAGAAGCCGCCCAGGGTGTGGACGCGCGCGCGGATGTCGATGCGCCGGCCCTCCAGTTCGACCCAGCCGCCCCGCGGGCCGTACTGCTGGATCGCCCGCCCCGGCGTGCCCTCGGCCTGGTAGCCGCAGAAGAGCACGTCGTGGCGGGCGTCGGGCAGCATCGCCTTCAGGTAGTCGACGATGCGCCCGCCGGCGCACATGCCGCTGGCGGCGATGACGATGCTCGGGCGCGCGCTCGACGCCAGGCCTTGCACCAGGCGCAGGTGGTTCTCGTGCTCCGAGACCGCCACCAGGCGCTCGAAGGCCAGCGGCTGCCGCCCCGCCGCCAGCCTGCGCCTGGCCTCGGCGTCCCACTGCCCGCGCAACTGCAGGTAGGCGGCGTTGAAGGCCGTCGCCAGCGGCGAGTCGACGATGACGTCCAGCTCGCCCCAGGGCACGCCCGCGGCGGCCGGCCGTGCGCGGTTGCGGTGGATGATGTCCTCGAGCTCGTAGAGCAGCTCCTGCGTGCGGCCGATGCTGAACGCCGGCACCAGCACCGTGCCGCGGTCCGCCAGCGCGCGCTCGACGATGGCCTGCAGCCGCCGGCGCCGCGTGCGCCGGTCCTCGTGCTCGCGGTCGCCGTAGGTGCTCTCCAGCACGACCACGTCGGCGCGCAGCGGCGGGCGCGGCGAGGCCAGCAGCGGCGTCCAGGGCGCGCCCAGGTCGCCGGAGAAGACGATGCGCTGCCGCGGCGCCGCCGCGCGCCCGGCGCGTGGGCGCAGGTCGAACTCGACGTAGGCCGAGCCGAGGATGTGGCCCGCCGGCTGCAAGCGCAGCCGCAACCCCGGCAGCGCGGCACCCATCTCGTGCCACTGGCCGTAGGGCAAGGGAAGAAGCTGGCGCCGGATGCGGTCGAGCACGCGCTCGATCAGGCGCCGGTCGCGCGTCACGCCGACTTCGAGCGCATCGGCGATCACCAGCGGCAGCAGCTGCGCCGAAGCCGTCGTGCAGACGATCGGCCCTTCGAAACCCGCCGCGAGCAGGAAGGGCAGGCGGCCGACGTGGTCGATGTGCACGTGCGTCAGCACCAGCGCGCGCACCCCGTCGAGCGCGAAGCCGATCTCGGGCCGCCCCGCCGCCGCCCGGCCGTCGGCCGAAGTCTCCGCCCCCTGGAACAGCCCGCAGTCCACCAGCACCGACTCGCCCCCGGGCAGGTGCAATTGGTGGCACGAACCCGTCACCCCGTCGACGGCGCCGTGATGCGTGATCTCCATGAATGGGGTCAGGTCTTGCCTTTTGCCTTCGATGGGGGAGCCGGCGGCCGCCTGCGCGAGGCCGGTGCGCCTTCGGCGCGCGCCAGCAGCCGGCTCACGCGCGACACCGAAAGCGCCAGCTGCGCGGCGATGTGCGTCATCGTCATGCCGCCCTCGGCGTAGGCGCGGCGGATGGCCTCGTCGCGCGTAGGCGCCTCGCGCAGATAGTGCTCGAAGCCGCGCGCGCTGCGGCGCTGCACCGCCGGGACGTCGCTCGTCGCGCGCCGCAGCGGCTGGGCGCGCGCCTGCATGCGCTCGACGAAGCCCTCGTCGCCGAGGTAGATCTGCTGGCGCAGTGCACGCTCCCACAGGGGCTCGCCCTGGCCGGCGGCGACGAACTCCGCGTACTGGGCCGCCGCGCGGCTGGCGTCGGCGGCGCTGCGCGCTTCGCGGCCGAGCAACTGCGCCTGCAGGCCCGGCACGTCCAGCCACGGCGGCGCGGGCGCAAGCCCCAGGTGCGCACGCAGACTCGACCAGGGCCAGGCCTGCGGCTGCTGCACGAGCCCGGCGCGCACGGGGTTGAGCTCGACGTAGCGGCAGACCTGCAGCAGATAGGCGTCGTGGTCGACCAGCAGCGCCTTGAAGCGCCCCTGGAAGAGATGCCCGACCTTGCCGTGGCGGCGGTTGAAGGCCTGCGTGTAGACGCCGTTGACCTGCCGCATGAGGCGCGAAAGATTGGCCTGCCGCGTGCGCAGCACGAAGTGGTAATGGTTGCCCATCAGGCAGTAGGCCAGTGCCTGGGCGTCGAAACGCTCGAGCGCCAGGCCGACGATGCCCAGCAGGCGCTGCCGATCGAGATCGTCGACGAAGATCGGCTCCTGCCGGTCCCCGCGCGAGGTCAGGTGGTAGACGGCGCCCTCGAACTCGATGCGTAGCGGCCGCGACATGACGCGAGTGTCCTCACGCCACAGGCAAAAGGCAAGACCTGACCCCGATCAATGCTTGACATCCTGGCGTCGGGGTGTAGGGTCGATCGACCGCCCCTCCTTCCCCGCCCGATCGGGCCGCCGCCGCCGGTGAGGCGCGCGGCGTCGCGCTCGGCGAACGCCGGGCCGCAAGGCCTGCGACTCGAGCATGACCGAACCGATTCCCGACGCAGAAGAACCGCGCGCCGATCCCCGTCCGCGCAGCCTGCAGCCGCCACGCCGTCGCGGGCCGGGCGCCTGGCTGCCGGCGCTGCTGCTCCTCGCCGCCGCCGCGGGCGCGTGGTTCTGGTGGCAGCGCACGCCACCGGCGCCCTCCTCGGAGCCCACGGTTTCGCAAGGCATGGTCCAACCGGCGCCCGCGACCTCGCTGCCCGCGGCCGAAGGGCCCGCCGGGGCCGCGTCGCAGGCCCCGGCGGCCGCGGAACCGCCTCCCGGCGCCGCTCCGCTCGCCGAGGCCGACGTTCCCGCCGCGCTGGCCGCGCTCTTCGGCGACGCGACGCTGGCCCCGCTCCTCATCGGCGACGACTTCGTGCGCCGCTTCGTCGTCACCGTCGACAACCTCGACCGCGAGCACGCCGCCGCGCGCCTGTGGCCGCTGCAGCCGACCGCCGCCCGCTTCCGCGTCCTCGAGCGCGGCGGCCAACTCATCGCCGACCCCGCCAACGCCGAGCGCTATCGCCCCCTCGTGCAACTGGCCGAGCGCATCGACGCACGCGCCGCCGCCGCGCTCTACGCGCGCCTCCTGCCCCAGTTGCAGCTTGCGTACGAAGAGCTCGGCTACCCCGGGCGACGCTTTCACGCGCGGCTGCTGGCCGTGATCGACCACCTCCTGGCCGCCCCGCAGCCACCCGAGCCGCTGCCGCTGCGCCTGGTGGACGTGAAGAGTGAGTTCAAGTCCACCCAACCCTGGCTGCGCTACGAATTCGCCGACCCCGCCCTGCAATCCGCCAGTGCCGGCCACAAGATCCTGCTGCGCATAGGCCGCGCCAACGCGCAACGGCTGAAGACCGTCCTGCGCGCCCTGCGTACCGAGCTTTGAGCACGGCCGGGGCCACGCGCCTGGGGTCGACGCCAGGGGTCAGGTCTTGCCCTTTTTCCTCGTTCGCTCAGAAGGCGAGCCTCATTTCCTCGACCTGCAGCGCCAAGCAGATGTTGGCCAAGCCCGGCGTCACAACCGCCCGTGTCGGGCTATTGGCCGAGCCGCGGTAACAGTCCACATCGCAGGGCATTCGCTTGACTCGTGACCGATTTCGCATCGGTTGCGAAGGCAGTGCGTTCGTTGACATGCGCTTACCGAACGCCGCTACAGGCAGCGGAGCGAGAACCGAAAGTCGCCCGTACACACGCAGAAAGCATCGCCTCGGACCTCACGTTCAGAGCCGATAAGCCTACTGCCTGCCACGAGCTCTGCTGTCCATCCTCCCCCGTTCTTCATGCGTCGCTGCCCCAGGCGCTACCAATGCCCTGTCCGTCATGCTTCTCCGCGCCAAGCCAACCCGCCATCGCCTCCCGCTCGTTGTGCTCCTCATTGCCTCGCTCCTGGGCTGTGGCGGCGGCCATGACGATCCGGAAGCGGCTGCTACCCTCCGTGAAGCCAACGATACGCTCGCTGACGAGTCCGCGCCTTCCGCCACCATCAAGGTCGCGACTTCCGCGTTGACGACCGAGTCGCCAGACGTGCTTGTTCTCGAAGGCGGCACCAAGCTCCCAATGGGCGAAGAACCCCAGCCCACGCAGGAACACAGCGCCACTGCCGACGCCACCCCGTGGCTTGACCAGGGCCCATGCACGCAAGGCACCGGAGCGCTCACGGACAGCACGCTATGCGCCGCTCAAAGCCACAAGATCGTCACGGGTAGAACCTACTACGTCGCCACCCACGGCAGCGACGCGTGGCCAGGGACCGCGCAGATGCCCTTGGCGTCACCGCAACGGGCCATCGATCTGACGGCACCGGGTGACACGGTCATCCTGCGCGCAGGAACCTACTTCATCTCGAAGGCCATTCAGATCGAGGGGAAGGCCGGCTTCCCAGGCGCGCCGATAACCGTGAGGGGAGAGACGGGTGTCGTCCTTCGAGCAACCGATGTCTCCGTCCCAGGGATCTGGCGAGGGTTGATCGAAGTCGAGCGCTCCACCTCCATACGGATCCGCAACATCGCGGTCGAGAATTCTGGCTTCTTTGGCTTTCGCATTCGCAACAGCCAGGACGTCACCTTGGACACCAATCAAAGCACGGTGTCGTTGGGCTCGGCCATCTACGCCGAAAGTAGCCGCAACATCTCGATCATCAACAACGACGTTTCGCGCTTTTGCGACAAAGGCCAGTTCGGTGCCGACGGTCGCACCGGATGCCAAGAAGGGATCTCGCTCGCTGGTGTCGATGGCTTTGCGGTCTATGGCAACCAAGTTCACGACGCCATGCAGACTGCGGGCGTTCGTCCCGGTGGTGGCGAAGGCATTGACGCCAAGCAAGGTTCACGCAATGGCATCATCGCTTTCAATTCCGTCTGGAACCTTGTGCAGCTAGGCATCTACGTTGATGCGTACACTGCCGGCGTAAGCAAGATCGACATCTACGGAAATCGTGTCTGGCGAACCAACGCCGGAATCGTTGTCAGCAGCGAGGCCGGCGGCGTGGCCAGCGACATTCGCGTTCACCACAATATCGTTCACGATGTCGGAAGCGACGGAATCCTGATCTCAGACTTCACATCACGATCCAAACCGGGTGGAGACGGTCTTCGTCAATTCATCCGGATCGCCAACAACACGGTCGTGAATGCCGGTCTTCGCGAGGCGAAGACCAGCTTCCACTATCCTGCTTCCGCAAGTAGTCCCGCGGTCGACTGGGGCAGCGGGATCCGAGTATCAACGACCAATGTAGTTGGCTTGCAGGTCATAGACAACATCATCTACGGCAGCAAGACTTCACCAATGCGCATACCTGGTTCGCTGCGGGCTTCGGCGCAGATCCAGAACAATCTTCAGTGGCCGCTGCCGAGAAGTCGAAGCGCCGACGAGTACGTTGGCCTGGCACCTGTGCTAGCTGATCCACAATTCCGGTCGCTCCTGGGTAATGACTGGCGATTGTCTGCGACCAGCCCCGCCATCGGCCGCGGCAGCGGGCTCGGCCACCCGGCGCTGGTCGACGCTAGCGGAGAGGTCCTTGACGGCCCTTCACAGGACTTGGGAGCGCTTGCATTCCAGCCCTAGAGATGCTTCCGCTTGAGTCAAGCCCGACCCTTCCGCGCGCGCGATGCTGACTAGGCGGAGTCCTGATCGAGTTCGGAACGGGCTGACCGGAGCATTCGGAGAAAGTCACCGATTCGCGCCGCGATCCCATCGACATTAGCTTTCCGCGGGAGTGGCCTGAAGGTCGCCAATCGCGCGAGCAACTCGGGGAGCGCTGACAGATCAGTCGCTTCCATCACATGGCCGAGCTCAGCGTATCGGCGGGCTGTATGCCTCTGATGATCGCTGACGATCTCGCCATATTCAGGCAGCCGGGGAACGACGATCATGGGCTTGCCATGCTCCAGCGCCGTGGCGATCGTCCCGATGCCGGCATGCGCGATGATGCTATCCGCCGTTGCCACCAAGTGATCGAAGCGGTCCTTGTCGACGTAGCGCTCGAATGGGATTGCCTTTGGTTGATACGAACCTGAACCAATTTGCGCAAAGACTGGCTCAGAAATCATTCCTGACGCGACATGTTCATCGACCGCTCGAATCAGTCGATCAAAGGGATACGCGCTTCCCACGGTCAGAAAAATCAAAAGAGCTCTCCAACGTATTCCACGCCGCCATTTCTATCCTGGTTATCGCGCCATTGCACGAGAAAAAGATCTGCAAAGCTTCGCACCCAACGCCCGCTTGCCGACAGTCCGCTGATCTGCGCGACGCTGTCGATCCAGACGATACGTGCCCCGAACAATCGGGCGCAAGCGCAGAAGAGCGCCAGAGGCAATGCGCCCGTCGTCACTACTACATCAGGTCTGAGCCGCCACGCCACGTAGAGTGCACGGAACAAGACAAGAAGTGCGCGCAGCGGCGTGTTGCGGTCCGCGGCGCCGATCACATGTATGGGTTTGTCAAATTCAGCGAACCCTGCTTTGCCAAGGGGCAGAGAAGTCACGTACGCATCGGGCATCTTTGGCCAGAATGCAGGCGCATGCCGCATGAGGATCAGCAATTCGTTGACATGCCCGCCGGTTGACGCGCCAGCAACAATCCTCAGCGGACGCGAACTTCGATGTTCACCCATCGTTCCCTCGTCTTCTGTCATCCCATTCGGATTCGAATTCGAAACAACGATCCAAAGTCTCAAACTCTATCCGCCGCCGGTGCTGCTCTCCAGCACCGACTCGTAGACCGCGGCAAGCGCGCGCGCCATGCTGTGGTCCGAGTAGTGCATGCGCTGCACCTCGTGCGCCGCTGCACGCATCTCGTGCCAATCGTGGTCTCCATCCATCAAGCCCCCTAGGGCCGTGGCCAGTGCTGTAGCGTTCCCAGGGGCGACAAGCAATCCTGTACGACCATCGGTCAGCACCTCAGGGATGCCTTCCACCCGCGTTGCCACCACCGGCACCCCTACCGCCATCGCCTCGAGCACGACCATCGGCATGCCCTCTCCGTAGAGGCTAGGCAGGACAAACGCATCCATTCGCGCCAAGGCGCGGTTGACCTCACTGGTGAAACCGGCCCATTCGATCGCGTCGGCCACGCCCAGTCGCTCCGCGTGCTGCTTGATCTGTTCCTCGTAGACTGGCGTCTCGAATGCGCCGACGGCCAGCAAGCGCGCCCTGCGGCCACCGCTGCGCAGCGCAGCCAGGGCCTCGACGAGAATCTCGAGCCCCTTACGTGGTCGATAGAGGGCCATGCTGCCGATGACCCACTCTCCCTCGGGCCGCAAACGCGGGGCAAGTTGTGCTGCCGGCGTCGGCACTCCGTTAGGCACTACGCGAATGCGCGCAGCAGGCCAGCCGCGACCCAGTAGGTCCTTCTCCAGACTGCGCGAGACGGGGATCAGGCGTCGCACACCGACGAGGCTCGCTCGCTCGACCACCGTGTTGACCCGATTCAGCAGCCATCGGTCGGAATCCCGTGCCGTCGGGCTGTGGACGTGATGGATCATCGGCAAGTCCGCGGCGAGACTTGCAACCCGCCCAATCATCGCCGTCCGCGGGGTGTGCGTGTGGATCAACCGATAGCCTTCGCGGCGCGCAATGCGCGCCACTTGCAGACCGCTGCGAAGGTCGAGCCGCGAGGCCATCGGCACCTCGTACAGCGGCGCAGCCTGGGACAATCGCCGTTCACGGAACTGCCCTGGCTTGGTGCACGCGAAACCGACGTCGAAGCCGAACTCCGGCAGTCTTAGGGCCAGAAGGTCCTGGACCCGCTCCGCACCGGCAAAGAACTCGCCGCTGATCACGTGCAAGACTCGCACCATCAGCCTCACCCTCCCCTCAAGACCCGAACGCGATCCGGCCGTCGTCAGATTGTCGGTTCCCCACGGGGATGAAATCGGTCCTCCGTCGACATCTCAATCCCCCTCGAACGCAAGCGCACCCAGGTCAATCGGGCTGAGTGGACGGAGTACGCCGCGCAAATCGCGGTGTCGTGACGAACCACCGACGCCAACGCCTCTGGCGGGGCTGTCGGCACGCAACCGGTAGTCGCCGCCGGCGGGATCTCTCAGGCGCGGATCGGCAAAGATTGGCGAAACGCCGTGGTACTCGCCAGAGGTGCGGCCTGGGCCGGCAGGCCATAGCAGATTGCGCTCGATCCGCGACGCTTGCTGCACGACCGGGTTGACGACCATCGGCGCCGTCCGTGCGCCAACGATGATGTTGTCATGGACTTCAAGGCCGGTGATATTGGCCGTATCGACACGAATGCCGACACCGCCATCCACACAGGTCGAGCCCGCCCTGTGACATGACGGCGCCTTCGCCTCCTTCACACCGGCATCGACGATGGTGTTGTTATGGATGAGGATCCCACGCCGTGGACCGTCTCCGCCCCGGCCTTTGTTGAAGTCGCTGATCAATATGCCGTGATAGCCGACATCATGAACAAGGTTGTGGCTGACCTCGACATCGGCAGCCAAGCCACCACGTTCACTGCTGATCACGATGCCCTGCCGTGTATTCCAAACACGGTTGGCATGCACCTTCACATTCGAGACGCCGCGCGAATAGGCGTCAACATAGATGCCGAGCTGCGGCAGATTCCAAACCTCGTTGCCTTCGACGCTACCATTCATGCTCCCTTGCTTGACATCTATGCCTTCACCGCCGCCCGGGGTTACCTCAGGCAATTGCGGCGCATCATGCACGCGATTGCGCAGAACCGAGAACCCGTCCACTCCCTCGAGCGATATCCCTTCCTGGCACCCTGTGCGACCGTCGGCTCCGAACTGAGTGCGATCACAGAAGCGGGAGACGTCATTGCCCTCGATGCGGACCGCGGTCGAGTCGGAGACCCAGATTCCCGAAGCCAGGGAAATCGTGCTGCGATTGTCCAGAAGCTCCACATGTCGACTGCGCTGCACCCGGAACCCAAAGAATCCAGAACCCACGACCGACAGGCCCTTCAGGTGGATGTAGCTCGAATCCTGCACCTCGACGAGCCCTCCCCAAACCCCAGGCACGCGCGAGTGGGCAGCAAGGATCGTCGGCATACCCTCGCCAACGACACTGATCGGAAGTTCCGGGCTGCCACGCTTGGAAGCGATGCGTACAGGCGCACTCACGACATAAAGCCCTGCCCCTATCGTTACGCGATCGCCCGGCCGCGCGGCATCGACGGCCCGCTGAATCGACCTGAATGGCGCTGCAGCAGTGCCCGTGGCCTGATCAGAACCTGTGGGCGCGACGTACCATTGCGCCGCCCAGGACCCGGCGGGCACCATCGCCATCAGCAGCAGACGGATGGGGCCAAGCATCTCGCGTGTGCGACTCGATCCGAAGTTCATGCGACCCGAACTCCGCATCGACGGAGCGCTGCGGACTTTTTCCCGCTGAGCTCGAACAAGACGCCACCGTCGTCGGTGGTATGGATCAGCTCGACGCGCTGAAGACCTGCCCAGCGGGCAATCAGCCTCGCGAAGTCTTCAGGCTCTGGATTCAGGTAGGCCCCGCGCATCTGATCCTCGTCGGGTCTGTGGGGTTCGAAGAAGAGCCTCTCCGTCTTCAGGCGTCCAAGCAAGGCGCGCAGTGCTTCGCAGCCGCTCTCGGTCTTGAGGAAGTGGTGGAAGACGCGGCGTGCGACCACGATGTCGAACTCGGTTCCAATGCGACTCAGTGTCGCCTCCTTCAGCACATCGCCTTCGATCACCACGACGCTCTTCCCCTCCGTCCTTGTAAGCCTCAGCGCCGCAGCAGCGATCCGAGGCTGGCTCTCGATACCGAGGACGGTGAAACCGCGCTCTTCGAGTCGATGGCAGATGAAACCCAGTCTGCAGCCTATGTCCAGCGCGCGGCCTGACGACGTGGCCGGGAGCCGGGTGGCAATGGCATGCCAGCAATTCTCCTCTTCGCGCGTCACCGGAAGCCAGTCCAGGTCGAAGTGTTCCGAAGGACGGGTGATGCTGAACTCACCTATCTCGGCGCTTGACGCGCCGCGCAACAGGAACTCCCTGAACTCCTGCCACTGGCTATGACGCACGTGTACCTGTACTGCGATCTTCGGGACGCCCAGGGATCGCGCAATGGCCAGGCGGTGGCGCCCATCCTGGAACAAGGGCAGGCCGTCGCGACTGACATTCACGAGCACCTCGGTCTGACCGATGGCCGTATCGATCTTTGCGGGGCTCTGCTCTGCGGCAGCACGATAGCCGTCACGTGCGATGCGCTCGATCAAGCGGTCGAGTTGCACACAACGGGCATCGAACTCGGCGCGCGTCCTGCAGTTCCACAACGGACGCCCAGACTCAATCGTCGCGACAGCTGTACGATAGTAGTCGGTTGACGCCCAGGCGACACTCGAATGGATGCGCTCGTGAATCGCGCGGCTGACGCGCATGGCAGCAAATCGGTGCAGAAGGCGGTCCCAGTCACCACCGCGCACCAGTTCGACCCTGCCCATTTGCGGCAACACCCAGTCCTCCCAATCGGCGCTGCCGTTGTCCAGGCAAGTTGCAAATTCGACTCGTTGCGGGTCGATCCAGTAGATCGCCAGTGGATCCGGAAGCAGTACACCCGATCTTGCATAACGCAATCGCGTGAGCATGCGCTCCTTGCGCGCCAACACGCTGCGGACTGAGGCCTTGAGCCGCTTGCGATCGCCGGGCAAGGCGCGCAGCAGCCGACCGATCGGGCTTCTGGGGACGAACATTGCCGACATGTCGGTTCAGCTACGTTCTCACCTCACGCGCGCCGATGGGCTGTCGTGGATCGCGCTGCCTTCGCAGGAGACCACAGAGCAGGCCAGTCGCATCAGAACACCACGCAATGACCGAGTATGCGCCCAGTGCCCAGTCGCGACGACGGATCGCCATCAGCAAGGGAGGCAGCAGGAGGAGCACGAACCAAGCAGCGGCCGTCGACGCAGCAGACACGCCCATTTGCGGCAAGACGATGAGGCTGGCGAGCAAGGCGAGCCACCAACCAATGACGACTGCGAGATGCTGCTGGGTTCGACAAGCTTCGAGGAACCACGGTTGACCGAATGACGCACGTATCAGCTCGCCGGGCCCGAGCGCGTATCCGGTCGCCCAGCGGCGACGGAGCAAGGTCCACATCGAGGTCGTATGGCCATGATGCTCCACGGCGACCATCGGCAGCCGCTCCAGGCGCCAGCCCAGGCTCTGCAAGCGAAGGCCCTGTTCGAGTTCCTCGAAGGAATGAAGGTTGCGATTCGTGAGGTATCCGGCCCCGACAATCGCTTCACGGCGGAAGAGCCCGCCCCCGTTGAGTCGGTCGACCAGCCCGATCTTGGCGTGCTGCCCTGCTCGCGCACGCCGTGCCCGGTACTCGATGTTGTCGAAATTGACATCGACCACTTCACCACCTACACCAGCAAGACGGTCATCTTCCTGGAGTCGGCTCAATGCCGCATCGATGAATTCTGGTCGTAGGTCCATGTCGCCATCCATGACCAGCAGGAAGCGCCCTCGCGAGTATTGATAGCCGAGCTGCGCCCCCACTCCGCAGCTCCGTTCGCCAGGGTTAAGCAGTTGGAAGACGCGAACTGGGAAGCGACGCGCCAGCTCGACTGTGCGATCTGTTGACGCTGAGTCCGCGACGATGACTTCCGCATTGCGATTCCTCACAGCGAGGAATACATGCTGAAGCGTGCGCTCGATGTGTGCTTCCTCGTTCAAGGTCTTAATGATGATGCTGAGATCGCACTCTGAGGCTTTGGTCATGTGTTTCAGTACAGCGCCTGCCTCCTCGGTCGAGGCCACTTCGGCTCTCACCATAGCCAAATCTTTCGTCCCAGGAAGCGATTGAGCCGCTCCCTCTCCTCGCGATCGAAAGGCTTGATCATCCAGGTAAGCACTAGATAGACGCCTGCGACAGCCACGAGCTGCGTGGCAAGCCTGGGCATCGGAGCGGCCGGAAGAAGAAAGACTGGCACTGCTAGAACTGCGAAGACCACAGTGGCGCAGAGGCAGATCTTGAATCCCCCAATCCAGTCCATTCGATAGGCCAGGGCACGTCTCAGCCCGATCACCAAGCCAGCGTTGAAAAGCATCTGCCCAAGTGCAATGGTAAGTACCGGTGCCCACAGTCCGAGATCAAGCTTAACCCCTGCAGGGAACAGAAGTAGCGCAACGAGCGCGAATGCAGCTGCCACGGAGCACATCTGCGCATGGCCGGTCGTCACCGCGACGGTCTCCAGCAGCTGACGTTGACTCAAGGGAATCAGCGTCAGCAAAAGGCCAGGAAAAAGCAGGCCCGTCTGCGCGATGCGCCCTCCAGAGAGCCAGTCGACCAAGGTCTCGCCTGCGACACCAATGTAAGCGATCACCGGCATCACAACGAAAAGGCTCAATTTACCCGCCAGGTTGGCCTCTCGATTCAATGCCTTCGCGTCTCGGCTGGCTGCGAAGCCCGCGACGAGGCGCGGTCGCAGAAGGCTGAAGAGGAGTGTCGCTGGTAGATAGTTCGCGATCTGCGTGTAGAGCGCACGCAGGAAACCGAACACCGCCGCCGCCTCTGCTCCCAGCGTACGCGTCACAAGGACCACCAGCGCTTGGGGGCTGCAGGGCAAGGTAAGCAGATAGGATGCGTGCATGTGTAGCCCGGACCGCCACATGTCGCCAACACGCGGCTCAACCCATCCCTCCGCACCGGATTGACTCCTGATCCTGACCAGGTGGAAACGAAGACCTGCAAGCACGAGGGAGGTCGCCAGAAATGCAGCCGCAACCTCCGTCACAGCAACCTGCACGAATCTCACCGCATCCTGCGTGAACGCCAGCCCAAGCAACACCACGAGCATGATGGCCTGCCTCATCCCCGTCGCCACCCTGACCAAGCCTTGACGCATTAGTGGGTCGAGGAGACTGGTTGTCATCAGGCGCGTCAGGCCGTCGGAAAAGATGACGATCAAGTACAACCAAGCGATTGAATCGTATTCAGCGAGTCCAGCAAGCGCGAGATAGGGCTGTAGCAAGGCACCCATCGCAATCACGGTGATTGCGAGTGAAGCCAGCAACCAGCAAAGCAGTCTGAAACAAAACCGAGAAAGCGCCACCCCAGATCCGAACAAGCGGTACTGTGGCACGAAGCGACTGCCAATCCATGGTATTCCAAGACCGGCAATGGCTACCGTCAGTTCCAGCCAGGCGAGTAAGGTGACATAAACTCCGTAGTCTTGCGTCGAGAGAAGACGAACCAAGACAAGTAGAACCAAAAAACCAAGGACTCCTGAGATCAACCTACCGCTCAGAAACTGCCACCCACCGCGCCGAAGCGCGCTGCCGCTGTACGGAGTCGGACTCACTGCCGAACAACGCGCGCGAGACTGCGGCGATGCAACCAAGCTAGGTAGCCAAGCACGCAAGCAAACACGATCTGGTAAGAAAGAGTCTGCAAGGCATCGGTTCGATAGAACAGGAACACCACGAACATCGGCATCGCGGCTTCAATCGCGATCGCATCGGCACGCACTTCCGGATCACGATTCTCAGCTGCAAGCTTTGCCGCAGCCCGCCAAGCCATCAACGGCACTCCCAGGGACAACAGAAGACCGACCATACCCAACTCCCACAGGAGAGTGGTCGCCGCTGTCAAACCGATCCCATAGCCTGGATAGCGGCGGGCGACATGGCCCCCCGTTGCCTCATGGGCACTACCAAGGCCATTCCCCACAACCGCACTCACTGGATTCGACCACGACTGCTCTTCGAACCAGAACTGGAGTGCGCTCGTACGATTTAGAAATTGTCCGCCATGGCCTTTGGATTGAAAAGTATACTTAATAGTCTGCTCGATATATGATTCGATAGAATTATAACCCATGATGCGAACATAAGTATATCCTGAAGCAACCGTTAGAATTACGCCGAAGAGCAATCCGAAAAATACGACATGCGGGCGACGAAAAAACTCGCGTCGGTAAAGCATCAAAAACGTTATTGGCAGAAGAACAATTACGATCTTTGTTTCGCCAAGAAAGACTGGCGACAATATAAATCCTGCCAGTAGCGGCACGCGCACACCGCGAATCAATCCGAAGCGCCACCTTGCGATCAAAAAAGACGAGACCAAGATGGAGAACATTGCCATCGCACCGCTCGCACCGCCTTCGTAAAGGTGCGCGCCAAAAGTGCCCGCTACCACGTCAATCGGGATGATTCCAGGATAAACGACCTTGAGGCCTTCGCGAATCGGAACAAGTCGAAAACGCTCATAGATCGCCCAGGGCAACTGTAGTAACGCCACGAGGATGAAGAATCGACGCCAACGGCGAAAATCGGTGTCATGCAAGGGCAGCCATGTAAGAGCAATCAGCAGGCCATATGCTTGAAAGTAGCGCTTGATTCCACTGAGCGTCTCGTATGGGGACGACCATTGAAGGATCGTGTTGCCTACCGCAAATATCATGAAAGCAATGGCAAGCCAGATGAATACCGGAGTACCTGCGGTAAATCTATATGACGTCAACGCCTTCACCACCATCACTAGCAGTAGGAGGAACGAAAGCGCCGACAAGCCCCACACTAACTTATTAGCAGAATCCTCGATCCAGATCGGCAATACCCCTGCAACCAGCAGCCCGACTACCAGAAGGAGCCAGATGATGAATACCGGTCGCATCATGAGAAACGGGGCCACCAGCAGTGCGGCGACAAACGCGACAACGGCAATGTTCCCGCCGAGTGCTGCAAAGGCGACCGGAACGGCCAGAAGGCAACCGATCAACATGACCGTCGCCTGCATCGAGGCAGACGATCCAAGCGGCGCGACGGGTGGCGTCGCTGACCCCTTGCTGGCGAAACGCGTCATGAAACTGGCCCGCTGGCTGTGGTCAAAGGGGAGCCGAAGACCAGCGGCCGATCAGCGGCCGTCATCCCTCTAGCAAGAGCGTCGACGAACCTCCCCTGTACCGCAAAGGCATGCTGCGCTGTCGGGTCGATGCTCGACACCCGAACCAGCATCCCATCGGGCACCGTACCGCGCGTCGTATAGGCAAGCTGCGCCAACTTCTGTTCGGTGCCGCTGAGCACGACGCGATCGCCGACGACGATCCAATAGGTGATCGGCTCGTTGCGTCCGCCTTGTCTCGCGACCAGGCGCCGCACCCGCAGGGTCCGGTCCGGCAGCGCGAGGCTTGCCCTGGAATCGGCAGAGAGTTGAAAGCCCTGCGCCGGATAGCACACCTCGGGGCGATGGGCGCGCGTTCCGTCCGACTGGTCGCCGCCGTAGGCCACGCTGAGCATGATGCGGTCTCCGGCCGCGTTGACGTAGGTGCGGGCCAGGGTTTGGTTGTAGAGCTTGTCCAGCATCGCCTTCTGGTCGGGCGAGACGAGCTGCACCGGCATGCGGTCATCGAGACGCCAATCGGCGAATGCGCGCGGAAAGAGGGTCTCCAGATCGACAGGGGGACGGCTGTCGGCCAGGCGCGCACGGGGACGCCAGGCTACCGCGCCGGCGGCCGAGGCGAGCGCAAGCCCCAGGAAGACCAGTGCCTTGCGACGCGCCGGGCCGCTCACGCGCTCTCCTTGCGTCGCGCAGGCAGGAACAGGCCGAGCAGCTTGTCCAGCACCAACATCAGCAGCAGGGCCACGAGGAAGAGCACGATGCCCGCGAAGCCATGCACGAAGCCTTGACCGGCAGCGTCGCCAAAGTAGTAGGTGACGAGCACCAGAATGATCACGCGCACGATGTTCGCAACGAAGGCCGTCGGCACCAACAGAAGCGCCAACACGGTGTTGCGCGTGACGTTGGTGTATTTCATGAGGTTCATGTAGAGCATGCCCAGCGCCTCGAGCGTGAACATGCTGTTGAGGCCGGCGCAGGCGTCGGCCACCAGCAGCTGGAAGGGGCCGACGGTCATGATCACGCCGCTACGCGCCACCGGGTAGCCGGCGCGGTAGAGCAACTCGCTGGCCACGGCCGAGACCGCCGATTTCAGCGGCCCGGTGACGGCGGCCACCAGAGCCTCGGGCAAGGGCACCATGAAGAGCATGAAGAAGAGCGGGAACCACAGCATGCGCAAGGCGGCCCAGCCCTTGAAAACGAGCAGCAGCGAAGCCGCCAGCACGATCTGCGAGCCGACCTCGAACATGATGATGTCCTGCGAACGGCCGAAGGCGTAGAGCAGGAGGGCCAAGAGCAGCAGCGGCCAGCCCAGCCAGGCGACCGGCTGCGGCGGCAAGGCCGCAAGCTCGTGGCGCCGCATGAACATCAGCCAGAGACTGACGCCGAGAATGATCGGGCCGTGGCCCTGCTCGTCGCTGGCCCAGATGGTGTGCGCCAGGTCGAAGTAAGCCGGCAGGTAGAGCAGGAGCAAACCGGCGGCGAGCGCGCCCGCGACCGCCACATCCAGCCCCGCGGGCAGAAGCGAGGATCGTGGCGCCTCCCCGATGGGCGCGGCGCTACGGTTCATGCGGCGCGGCGCGACTCGCATGCGGGTTCAGAACTCGTTGTAAACCACCCCCGCCAGAACGGCGGGCGTCTCGGCCAGGTTGGCGACGAGGTCCTGCAGCGCGGCGATGCGGCCCTTGTCCTTGCGCGCGAGCACGAGCGCGGCACCGCAGCGCGCGGCGAT
>WBZO01001552.1_pt1 | contig 34996 bp, 19 predicted proteins | sample 5204261 | NCBI WGS metagenome assembly WBZO01 (sample SAMN12412400, study PRJNA552823) | activated sludge metagenome | isolation source: activated sludge from anammox sidestream of wastewater treatment plant... | place: USA: North Carolina | collected 2017-09
TTTTCTTAATTGTCACTTTTTGCGCAGGTTCGTATGGGATTTATCTAAAAGACCAGCATAAAGTGCCGGGGAGTGCTGCTGCAGGCCTTTATCAATAGATTATATCGAAGAAAGTACTGGGCCGGCTAGGGCCATTGTTTTTAATAACTTTTCTCATTGGTTCAGGAATTCTGGTCTTTACAAATGGAGGTAATTTGTTTTTTGAAATTCTGTTTGTAGGGATTTCTCTCAGTTTGCTGATGGTATTATTTGACAGAATATTGAACTTGGCAGGGATTCATTTAAATTTATTGAGACTGAACACACATTTTATGGTTATGAATATGGCTTTGTTAAGAGGTTTGTTGTGATATCTTAAAAGTGTAAAATAGTGGTGTTTGGCAACCAATACAGAGGTATCAGTAAACTTTTAAGGTTAGAATTAAAAATGTAGTTTTGTAAAAAGTTAAGTTCAGATTATGTAAGTTTCTTCTTCTTGGTTAAATAATTTTGTTGTAGATGATGATGTAATGGTAGCAGAAATGTTTCGCGACCAGATTACTCACAATACAACTCACTCTGTGACATTATTTCATACCAGAGAGGAGTGCATTAAACATGTTAATGAGAAACCGGATGTAATCATCCTTGACTATTATCTCAACTCTGAAAACCTCAATGCATCCAATGGGATGGAAGTATTAAAAGCTATAGAGAAAGTTCACTCTGAGACTCATGTTATTTTTTTGTCATCACAGGAACGTTATGGTGTAGCTATGCAAATTCTGCAAAAAGGAGCAGAATATTATATTATCAAGGATATGGAAGCTTTTGGATAGATTGAAAAAATACTTCAGGGCTCAGTGACAGATATTTAGCGTTTTTTTTAGAAGTGCAGGTGTTAAAATAAATCTGATACAGGCCTAAATTAATCATTTTGAATTCTTTACCAACCTAGAACATCTTCTCTGATGTTACCTTATGATTTTTAGCAATACGTATGAATGATAATGCCAAATTCACCATAATTGGTGATTGTGGTGTTTTATTGTTGTCACGATGTTTGAAACAAATTCATAATATCTGACATATGCAAAAAATCTACAATTTAGGAAGAGTTGCTTTACTCTTAATCTTCTTGTTGAGTTTTAAATTTTCTACAGCGCAAACATGGACTCAACAAACAAGTAACATTACTGATAACCTCAATGCTGTTCATTTTACAGATGCAAATAACGGCATTGCTTCAGGCATGAACGGAGCTGTTGTAACAACTACTGATGGAGGAACAACATGGGTGCCCCGTACTACAGGTGTTACGGCTAATTTAAAAGATGTTTTTATGGCAAACCCTCAAACAGCTTATGCAGTTGGGCTAAATGGAACTATTATCAAAACATCGGATGGAGGTGCAACCTGGACACCACAAACATCGGGAACCACTAAGATACTTCTCGATGTATATTTTGTTAGTCCCACAGTTGGGTGGGTAGTTGGTGATGACGGAACCATAAAAGCCACAACTGATGGTGGTACAACCTGGACATCTCAAACATCAAATACAACATCCGATTTGCAAGCAATATTTTTTATATCATCTACAGAAGGATGGATATGTGGTACCGGAATTGGGGCAGTAGGTACAGTTTTGCATACCACCGATGCTGGTTTAAACTGGACGCTGCAAACCGTACCTACAGGTAATTATGCCGACATACATTTTATAAATGCAAATGAGGGATGGATAGTGGGACCAAGTTCTGCAGTCGCAAAAACTACAGATGGTGGTGTTACATGGAATTCAATCAACACAGGTTTGAATATGCAGATTTGGGCAGTACACTTTGTATCCTCCACTAAAGGTTGGATAAATATTGGCGCACCTGTAAATCAAAATTATTCAATGAGGATCAGCAATGATGGAGGTACCACTTGGTTATCGCACCCAACACCTGTTAACGTAGGAACTGCCGATGCTTTTTTCTTAAATGCAGGATTAGGTTATGCAGTAGGTAATAACGGAATTATTTTAAAATACTCTTCATCTGTAGGCATTGATGATTACAGTGAGAAAGATGTTTTTACTGTTAATCCTAATCCTGCAAACCAATTTGTAACCATCAGTTTGCAGTCAACAGAACTTATAAATACTGAAATAAAAATAGTTGATGCTGTTGGTAAAGTAATTCAACAGTTAAAAATTGAAAATTCAAAAGTTGAAATTGATGTAAGCAAATTTGAAAACGGAATTTATTTTATACAATATTATCTTAATTCAGAAAAAACCATTACAAAGTCTCAAAAATTAATCATACAACACTAAAACAAAGCAAAGGTGAAAAAAGTACTACTAACAACAATCTGCTGCTTTGCAGCTATCGTCCTACATGGGCAAACGCCATCTTTTGACTTGGCAATCAATATGGGAGGAATTGATTATGACAAAGGCTATGACATAGCAGTTGATGCTGCAGGCAATGTTTACGCAACAGGTAAAATGGCAGGTACTGCTGATTTTGATCCCGGAACAGGAGTATTTAACCTGGTATCTAATGGGGGCGATGATATGTTCATTGCCAAATACAGTGCAACAGGAAGTTTACTTTGGGCACATAACGTTGGTGGTGTAAGCACAGAAACTTCCATTGCTATGGCACTTGATGCATCAGGCAATTGTTATGTAACCGGACGTTTTTCAGGCACTGTTGATTTTGATCCGGGTGCAGGTACATCAACCATTACTGCATCAGGTGCATTTGATGTTTACATTGTTAAAATAAATTCATCCGGAAATTTTGTGTGGGCAAAAAACTTTGGAGGGACATTTGGCACTTTTGTTGACGACCTATATTTAGATGCTTCCGCTAATGTTTACACCGTGGGCACTTTCCAAACTACCACAGACTTTGACCCTTCTCCGGCAGTGTTTAATCTCGTTTCTGACGGAGGACAGGATACCTACATAGCAAAATTAGATGCTTCAGGAAATTTTGTATGGGCGAAAAGAACAGAATTTGCTATCTTCACTATAAACATTGATATTAACAATAATTTATATGTGGCAGGATCATTTAGTGGCACTACCGATTTTAATCCTGATACTACACAAACTTTTAATCTTACTGCCGTAGGAGGGGCAGATATTCATATTTCCAAATTTGACACTGCCGGAAATTTTATTTGGGTCAAAAGTATTGGAGGAACCTCCAGTGAAGCGGCATACGCAATGAGCACCGATGCAACAGGAAACATTATTGTTACCGGAACATTCGTAGGAACAGTTGATTTTGATCCGGGAGCAGGCATCGCCAATCTCACCGCAGTAGGAACGGGTTCATCTCTTTCGGATATGTTTTTTTTGAAGTTAGATGCTTCAGGAAATTTTGTGTGGGCAAAAAGGATAGGTGGAAACTCTATTGATATAGCTACTGATGTTGATACCGATAATGCCGGCAATGTTTATTTTTCAGGAAGATTCAATTCTGCTGTTGTTGATTTTGATCCGGATACTACTGTAACATTTAATCTCAATGGTACAATGGGTAGCTACGATGCATTTGTGCTGATACTTTCAGCAGCAGGAAATTTTATATATGCTTATGAGATAGGTGGACCTTCTAATGGAGATGATGAAGCCAATGGCATTTGTGTTCATCCTTCAGGTAGCTTTTACGTTACCGGAACTTTTTACGGACCCATAGATTTTAATCCGGGTACAGGCACAACCACTATTGATGATAATGGAAATACTGATGCGTATGTTCAGAAAATGAACTTCTCTCCAACAGGCATTTGGCAACACGATAACGAAAATCTTTTTACTGTTTACCCTAATCCCGCCTCAAAAGAGTTTACGGTTCTTTGTTCAAAATTCAATGTAGGTGATGAACTGAAAATATTTGATGTGGTTGGAAAAGAAGTTTCGACTACTAAAATAACCGGTGAGAAAACATTAATTGATGTAGGCAAATTTACGAACGGAATTTATTTTGTTCAGCTTACATCTCCATCGCTTATAGTGAGGGATGGTGTGATGACTCAAAAATTAATCATAGATCGCTGAACAAAGTCAATATGAAAAAAATCTTATTCGCCATCCTCTGTTTTGGAACCATAACATTACACGCACAAATCCCAGCTTTTGACTGGGTAAAACAAATTGGAGATTCTTCGAGTGAAACCGGGAGGGGAATTGCCCGTGATACATCAGGAAATTTATATATAGCCGGAAGTTTTATTGGCACTGATGATTTTGATCCTGGTCCGGGAGTTTATAACATGACCAGCGCAGTTGGAAGTGAAATTTTTGTTTTAAAGCTGAATGCATCGGGAAATTTTGAATGGGCTGTGCAAACCAGAGGATGGTCATCCAACATGGCAGAATTAGCAATTACATGCGATGCCACCGGAAATGTTTTTGTAACAGGCCACTTTCTTGATTCTACCGATTTTGACCCAAGTGCATCAACCTATAATTTAGTATCTAACGGAGGACGTGATATTTTTATATGGCACTTAAATACAAATGGAAATTTTGTGTGGGCAAAAAATATTGGTAGCACGGCATCCTCTATAACAAGTGAAGATATTGGTTATGATATTAAAGTTGATAACTGGGGAAATATTTACACCATTGGAAGTTTTGCATTAACTGCCGATTTTGATCCTGGACCAGGAACCGTAACCCTTAATGCAGGACCATATTGCGACATATTTATTTTAAAACTAAATGCAAATGGCGATTATGTGTATGCAAAAAATATTGGAGGATTTAATTATTGCATTGGCAGATCTATTGCCATGGACGCATTGGGTAACCTATATGCAACAGGTTCTTTTTCCGATACAGTTGACTTTGATCCCGGTGCCGGTATCTTTAATTTAATTGCACCACGCTCAAATCAATTTGTAGCAAGCGATCCTGATATTTTTATTTTAAAATTAGACTCATCGGGCAATTTTATCTGGGCGCAAAATTTTGGTTCAATCAAAGAAGATATCGGACAGACAATTCATGTTGATGACAATGGCAATGTTTATACAGCAGGCATATTTGAACAAACAGTAGATTTTCAATGGGGAACTGACACGTTTAATCTTACAGTTAGTTTATATGAGGACATGTTTGTTTTAAAATCAGATTCATCGGGCAATTTTATATGGGCTAAGCAAATACACAGCAGCTCTTTTTATGATGGCGTAAATGGAATTACTGCCGATACAGCAGGCAATGTTTACGTAACAGGTTCATTTGCCGGCACGGTTGATTTAGACCCCGGTATTGATTCATTTTTTGTAAGCACTCCATCATCAAGTTCTGATATTTTTATTTTAAAGCTAGATGCAAACGGCAATTTTCTATGGGGTAACAGTGCCGGTGGAACGGGAACCGATGTTGGTGAACAAATTTTATTGGATGACACAGGAAATATATTTACGGTGGGCAGCTTTACTGGTACAACCGATTTTGATCTTAATTCCGGATCCTACAACCTTACAGCACCTGGATTCTTACAAAACGTTTTTGTTCTTAAAATGAAGCAAAATACAGTAGGAATAACAGAAGGTACGTATGAAAATAGTTTTTTGGTTTATCCAAATCCTGCTAACCAGTCATTGGTTATTAGTCATCCATCATTAAAAGAAAACACTGAATTAAAAATTATTGATGTGATGGGAAAAGAAATTTTAAAAACAAAAATTACTGGCAATCAAGCAGAAATTGATGTAAGCAAATTTGAAAACGGAATTTATTTTGTTCAGCTTGCATCTCCCATTCTTTTGAACGGAAGTGGCGTGATGACTCAAAAATTAATCATACAACATTAGAATTAGAAGAAAAATAACAACAGGCACTTTCTAAAACTTTGCAATACCAATTTTAAATAGCACAAACGATTTACTTTGATTAGGTAACTATTATGGGATAACTAATTTATAAAAACAGCAATGACATAGCAGTTAATAAACCGAGTAAATTTCATGTAACAGGAGTAATAAAAAAGGCAAATAGTAAAAATAGTAAGAGTAATACAGAAGAGAGTGCTCAAAGAATGGACCTCATCCTAACCGACATTATGCAACATAATGTTCAATTATGTATTTTGCTTAGTCAAATCTGTCATATGGATTTATCAATTTGATTTTATTCACGTAACAGAATATGTAAAAACAGAGACAGCAGATGCAGGAATATATAATTCTCAAACAACTGACTCAAAAGAGTACCATTTTATAGATTTTACGATATCTATAATGCAAATTCTGTTCAATATGCATAGAGAATGTAAATCAGGTATTTAAACTGATTAAGATATAAAAAAACTGTTTTTCTGACAAAAAGTCCCGGTTGTTCTGCCGGGGCTTTTTATTTATATTAGCACACAATCCACATTCACCAAATATGCGGAACCGCGCTGTTTTGTTGTTTTTTTTTGCTTTCTTACTGCAATTGAAGGGCAAGGCTGACTCATTGAATATTTATCTCAATTATTATTCAGTACAGGATGGGCTGTCAGAAAATCAGACAACCTGTGTCATAAGAGACAAATATAGATTTATTTGGGTAGGCACAAAGGATGGGTTAAACCGTTTTGATGGCAGAACCTTTCAGGTGTTTAAAGCTAACACAGCTAATTCTGTTCCCGGAAATTACATTACCTGTCTGTTGCTTGATGGCGATTCGCTCCTTTGGATTGGTACCACCTCCAATGGTTTTTGCAGTTACGACTTCGGAACTCAAAAATTCACTCATTACAATACCTCTAATTCTAAACTGAATGCCGATTACATCAACGATATTACCTATGATTCCTATCGTAATTGCTTGTGGATTGCCATGAATAATTCAGGACTTCAGAAGTTTGATCTTAAAAAAAAGCAGGTAATTCCGGAACTGGTATCAATAAACACCTATTATTCCGTGGCAATACTGGATTCAACTCCATATTTTGGTGGAATCATTGAATCACTTAAACTACTGAAAGATCTAGGAAGATTCAAGAAGCCAATGAAAGATACAGCCAATACATTAAATACAATTTATATTGACCGGGAAGAGAATATTTGGTGTGGTGCATGGGATAATGCATTGCATTTATTCAACAAATATACTGAGCGGGTAAACTCCTTTATTTTTGACGGAAGCGGTAAACTCAAACTTTCGGGAGAGGAAATAATTTCAATTTCAGAAGATAAAGATAACCTGTTATGGTGTGGCACTAAAAATTCGGGAATACTGATTTTCGATAAAAAGAAAAAGGCATTCCTTCACTCTATGACATTTTCAAGAAATATTACTTCGCGTGTAAATGCAATTTATACCGATGAATTTAACCGTATTTGGATAGCCTCCAACGAAGGACTATTTGAATACGACCCATTATTGAATCAGTTCAATACCGAATTAATGCCTGTACCATCAGGGATTAAATCATGTCATGTGGTTGACAGGCTTATTACCAGTGAAGGCATGGATCTGGTGATATCAAAGTGTGGTCTGTTTTATCGCAATAACATTAAAGAAAAATATCATTATCTTGAAATTGTTTACCAAGACGAAAAACAGGAACTCAACAGTATCCTGCAAAGTGAATCAGGCAAAATTTATATTGGCACTAATAGGACAGTCCTGGAGTTCGACCCTCATACCTTAAGCTATAAGACAATTAAGTCAAATCTGAAAAGCAATAGACATTATTTTTATTTTGCCGGTGCTACAGTTGTCAATAATATAGTTGATTATACCTACAAAGAATCACTTTTAGTATTCGCATCGTTCTATGGGTTGTTTATTAGTGTAATTGATTAAAAAAAAAACAATGTTTATTTTTTGATTCATAAAAAGAACCATCAAAATATTATTCTTGAAAATCTGGTTCGGAAATTATGGGTTGACTCTAAAAAGAATATCTGGATTTGTGGCTCAACTTCAGGATTGTCTCAAATCTATTTTGACAATACCTCAAAATTTGAAGAAGTTCCTGCTAATGACACCCTCTTCAGCAAAATGCAAATAGGACTTAAACAGTGGAACAAAGCCCAAAACGATTCAACGATTCAGATAAAAAATGTATATGATATTACAGAGGCTGATTCGGGCAGATATTGGATGACTACACAGGGAAACGGGTTGGTGCTATTTAATCCTGCACAAGAGCAAAATCCATTTACTTTTATCAATCCTGATATAACTTCAATTGCAGGAATTTCTAAATCTTCCGACTCGGTATTATGGATGATTACCTCATCAGGAATTTTAAGGTATCAGACCAAATCCGGTATTTTTAAAATGTTTGATGCAAACAGTGGAGTTCGTGAGAAAATTGGAGGATATTTTTTTAAGAAAAATCCTTTAAAACCCAATGAAATGGCAGCAGGATTCAACGGAGGATATATTCATTTCAACACAGACAGTATGTTGCCATCCCTTGAAAAACCGGTATTATATATTACCAAATTATGGGTGATGGATAATATAGCAGACTCTCTGCTTATTTCGGATATCCGGTTAAACTACAAGAATAACTTTCTGAAATTTTATATTTCGTCTAACACCTACACTCAAAATAATCAGATAACCTACTATTACCGGTTGAATGGAATTGATAAATCATGGCGAAGCAATGATAATAACCCGGTGATTAATTATACCAATCTGCCTCATGGTTCTTATGAGCTTGAAGTGAAAGCAGTGACCAATGATAATATTGAAAGTGACATAAAGAAACTTCATTTTGAAATAACTCCTCCATTTTACCTCACCTATTGGTTCTACACCATTTTGATTATTGTTATCAGTTCAATTATATACTTACTTTACCGCATGCGAATAAATCAGATTTTAAGAGTGCAGGAGGTGCGTAACAATCTGGCACGCGACCTGCATGATGATATTGGAAGCACCCTGGGAAGTATCCATTTGTACAGCCAGATTGCCAAAAGCAAACTCTCAGAGAAAGACCCGATTGAAACACAAAATATTTTAGACAGGATAAAAGTTTTTTCAGAAGAAATTATTGAAAAAACAGGAGATACCATTTGGGCTGTAAAAGCAAAAAATGATAACTATTCCGACCTGTGTCTGCGCATGGAAAGCTATGCGGCAAGCATTCTTGGAGAGGCCAATATCAACTTTACCTTTGAGACAGATGAAAAAATTCTCGAACACAAACTAACCATGATTTCACGCAAAAACCTGTTTCTCATATTTAAGGAAGCTATTCACAATATTGTTAAGTATGCTGACTGCACCTCTGTTGATATTTCTTTGACAAGAAAAGGAAACAAAACTATATTCAGGATTGCTGACAATGGTTGCGGGATTTGTTCAGAAAATAAAGGACATTATTTTTCCGGCAACGGATTGAAAAATATGCAGACACGTGCAGAAGAAATAGGTGCCAGCTTTGTATTAGCTTCAGAATCAGGCCAGGGTACCGAAATACAGATTATACTAAAATAACCGGTGTCTAACCCAAAATGATTATTGCAGGCAATAAAAATCATTAACACCTTTGCATGATGGATCTAAAAATGCATAACAGACCTATTAAGGTTGTGATAGCAGATGATAATAAGAATGTGCTTGAGTCCGTGCAAATGGTTCTGAAGGATTACCCTGCTATTAATCTGATTGCTACTTTCAACTCAGGAATGGAATGTGTTTATACGATAGAGTTGTTAAAACCTGACGTTGTTTTAATGGACATTGATATGCCGGATATGTCAGGTATTGAAGTTGTGAAACTAATCCGTAAACAATTTCCCGGGTTACCGGTACTTATGCTGACTGGTTTTGAAGATGATGATAAAGTTTTTAATTCCATTTGTGCCGGAGCAAATGGATATATCCTGAAAACTACTACGATGGAGTCACTGATCCATCAAATTCAAGAAGTGTATGAAGGCGGAGCACCGATGACTCCCGTCATTGCCAGAAAAGTGCTGAATGCATTTGCTAACCTCCAGAGACCACAAAGTTTAAGAGAAGATTATAACCTGAGTAATCGGGAGAAAGAGGTGCTTGAATTACTGGTAAAAGGAAAATCGTATAAGATGATTTCATCACAACTTAACATCAGCTATGAAACAGTTCACACTCATATTCGCAGAATTTATAAGAAACTGCACGTCAACTCCGTTAGCGAAGCGGTTTCAAAAACCATAATTCAGAAAATACTTGGTCAATTGTAACTGCTGTCTGATTTCCGGCTGTCAAGTGCTGCTTGCAGTTGAGTGGGTCATCCGTTCAGTACTTTTCAGGATTCAGTATTCCTGTGCTGGGCATACTATCCGGCTTGCTCAGGTCAGTTACATACATGACAGGATACAATGGATTTACTATTTTTGACTGACAAAAGAGGCTTTCAGACAGCAACCTGCAATCATCAACCTGCCTGACAGCTCCAACAGGCAGAGATAATGATATTACAGAATTGGTGGTTTACAACATTACTCGGCATTAATGAACCTATTTGTAAACCCGTTAACAGCGACCTTAAATCAGATATATTAATCATAGGTGCCGGTGCTGCCGGATTGTCTGCTGCTCATTATTTTATTGGGAAAGGGTTAAAAGTTATTGTACTGGAAAAAAATATTTGTGGAGGGAGTTCCTCCGGTAAGAGTGCCGGATTCCTGACTCCCGACAGTGAGCTTGAATTATCACAACTAATCCGGAGATTTGGTGAAGCCGGTGCAAAAGACCTCTGGAGTGTCCCTACAAAAGGAATTGAAATGATGAAGTCATACATTCTGAACTATCACATCCAGTGTGATTTTCAGGTTCAGGACAGTCTGTTTCTGGGTATCGGGCGCAGTGGCTGGAATGCTATTCAGGATGAGATGCAATCCAGAAAAGCACTCGGCTTTGACCAGGTTCTTTATAACAGGCATGAAGTTCAGACCATCATCGGATCTAAAAGCTACACCGGGGCAGTACGGTACAAAGGAACTTATGGAATTGATGCGTTGTTGTATTGCCAGGGGATGAAAAAGCACTTGCTTGAAAATAATATTGAAATATTTGAAGCGTCTGAGGTTATCTCTATAACTGATCATTGTGCCAAGACCCATTTAGGCTCTGTAACTGCAGATCAGATCATCCTTTGTGCCGATAAGATTGATCCTGCCCTTAGTCATTATGCTGATAACATCTTCCATGCCCAGACTTTTCTTTCAATAAGTGAACCCCTTAATGACAAAATGATTGAGCTCATCTTCCCGGGTGACAGGTTCCAGTGCTGGGACTCCGACTTAGTATATAGCTATTTCAGACTGACAGGCGATAGCCGGATTTTACTTGGAGGCGGAAATATGCTGACAACCTTTTCCAAAGATGATGTGACCTCTTCACGGGTGATTGATAAAGTCATCACAGACTTCAAAAAGAAATTTCCACAACTCAAGAACCTGCGTTTCATTCAATACTGGCCAGGCCGTATTGATACAACTCGCGATTTGCTCCCCAGCATTTTAAAAGACCCTACCGCACCCTGGTTGCACCTGGTTTTAGGTTGTGTCGGTTTACCCTGGGCAACTTTTTGTGGCAACTTTGCTGCCCGTCATTCCATTGAAACAAAATTGCAAAATGACCAGCACTATTATCATTATTTCAGGTCCGACAGGCATTTCCTGATTCCTTTATGGCTGGAAAAGATAGTGGGTAAACCATTAGCCTTTTCAATCAACAACGGTTGGGCCAAATATTACCAGAAAGATACGGTCTCTGCAAATTAAAGATTTAAGACTTTAATTCTGTTCGTTATTAACCTATTTCTGAAGTTGCCTGTTTTACTTCCGGGCTCGTACTTTATCTTTCAGTTTCAATGTTTTCATTGGCTGAAATCCGTGATGCTATCAATACCCTTCCCGTTACTTAATAGAAAGCATTTCGCGGTATTTTGGAACCGGCCAGAGTTCATCATCAACAATCAATTCCAGCTTGTCAACATGATAGCGGATAGTATCAAAAAACGGCTTTATTTTCTCACTGTAAGCAAATGCTTTTTCACGAACACCTTTAAGTTTATTGGCCTGCTTACGGGCCTCCGTCATTTCATCGGTTTTCTCTTTTATGACAGCAATGTGCTCAGAAATTTTCCGGATAATTTCAAGCTGACATTTGTAATCAGCCGGTTTTAACCCGATATCTTTCATTCCTTCCACATTTTCTACAAGTATTTTCTGGTACTTAATGGCAGTAGGAACAATATGGTTAATGCTCAGATCACCCATTACACGTGATTCAATCTGAATTTTCTTAGTATAGGTTTCAAGCAGGATTTCATGCCTTGCTTCCAGCTCACGCTCACTAAAAATATGGTTATCAGAAAACAGCTTTTTTGCTTTTTTGGAAACCATCATATCAAGAGCTTCAGGAGTAGTCCGGAAGTTATTAAAGCCTCTTTTCTTTGCCTCTTTTATCCAGTCTTCACTGTAGCCATTCCCTTCGAAACGGATGTTCTTTGATTCAACAATATACCTTCGTAATACATGTAAAATAGCATCATCTTTTTTTCTGCCTTTTGCTATCAGCCCGTCCACATCCTTTCGGAAAGCTTTGAGCTGGTTAGCAACAATCAGATTGAGCGTACTCATTGCTGCAGAACAGTTTGCTGAAGAACCCACTGCCCGGAATTCAAATTTATTACCTGTAAATGCAAAAGGTGAGGTACGGTTACGGTCGGTATTATCAAGAAGAATTTCAGGGATTCTGCCAATATTGATTTTAACTTCCGATTTCTCCTCAGGTGAAAGCTTTTCTTTCCCGACCTTCTTTTCAATCTCATCCAGGGCAGCAGTCAGTTGTCCTCCCAGAAAAAGGGACATGATTGCAGGCGGGGCTTCATGTGCTCCCAGCCGGTGATCATTCCCGGCCGAAGCTATGCTTGCCCTGAGCAAATCAGCATGTTCATAAAAAGCACGGATTGTATTAATAAAAAACGTCAGAAACATTAAATTGGTCTTGGGTGTATTGCCGGGTGAAAGCAGATTCTTTCCGGTATTTGAACAGATACTCCAGTTGTTATGCTTCCCGCTTCCGTTAATTCCGGCATACGGTTTTTCATGCAGCAGTACTTTAAAATGATGGCGGCTGGCAATTTTACCCATCAGGTCCATCAGTAGCTGGTTATGGTCAACAGCCAGGTTGACTTCTTCAAATACTGGAACACATTCAAACTGTGAGGGCGCTACTTCATTGTGCCGCATTTTTAAAGGAATCCCAAGCTTATGGGCTTCAATTTCAAGTTCGCTCATAAATGAAGAAACCCTTGAAGGAATAGACCCAAAATAATGATCGCCTAACTGCTGTCCTTTAGCCGGAGCATGACCAAATAGGGTTCTGCCGGTAATCTCCAGGTCGGGCCGGGCAGAGTAAATGGCTGAATCAATCAGAAAGTATTCCTGCTCAATTCCGAGTGTTGCATGAACACGGGTAATCCCTTTATCAAAATACTGGCAAACCGGAACAGCTGCTTCATCCAGGACATTAATGGTCTTCAAAAGCGGAGCTTTGTAGTCAAGTGTTTCACCGGTATAAGAAACAAAAATGGTTGGAATACACAATGTTTTGCCTGCCCGGCCTTCAATGATAAATGCTGGTGAGGAAGGATCCCAAGCAGTATAACCCCGTGCTTCGAATGTATTCCGGATTCCACCACTTGGAAAACTGGAAGCATCCGGCTCCTGCTGTGCTAATGCACTCCCTGAAAAGTTTTCAATGGCATGCCCCTCAGCATTTAATTCAAAAAATGTATTATGCTTTTCTGCTGTTGCTCCGGTCAGCGGTTGAAACCAGTGTGTATAATGGGTAGCTCCTTTGCTGATAGCCCAGGCCATCATTGCATTGGCAACATGCTCGGCAATTTTTCGGTTAATCTGCTGGCCACTTTCAATAGCCGATTTTATTTCCTGATAAACCTCACGTGAAAGAAACTTTTGCATGGTATCAGCTGTAAATACATTCTGGCCGAAATAATCAGAAACTTTTTCAGATGGCAACTTTACAGTTTTAGGTGACAGAGAACCACTGACTAACAGGGCATGAAATCGCAGGTTATGCATATTTTTATGTTTTTTCGGGTACAAAGCTAATTACAGGGGGGGGTATTGTCAAAAAAAGTCATATTTTTTTTGATGACCCCCCCGAAAATTCGGGTGAATGTAATAAAAAGTTACTTTTTATTAATAATCACTTCTCCTGAGCCATGGTAACTGTGATAACTTCCATCATACATCGCATCAGCCATTACCGGCCCCATCCTGAACTTCCCGGGTGAAACTGCTCTGACCAGGTAATAGAAACTAAGTGGCTTATCATGAACCGAAGTAAAAAAATGAATCCGGTCATCTCTGACATCCAGGTAGTCAGCTGAGGAATTGTCTTTAATCCAGTCCATACCCGGAACTGAAGTAATTCGGGGATTTTCAATTTCAAACCCGGCCGGCAGCATGTCGGCAATTGCAATATTTTCAACGAGTAAGCGCTGGCTGTTTACAAGACTTAGTTTTACAACAACCAGATCGCCCTGGTTAAAGACATTCGTATTGATTACCCGGCCAAACCGGTCATAAAATGTCCTTCTCACTTTCAGGTAGCTATCCTCCTGCTGAAACGAACCATCAGCAGTAATTCCTTCGGCTTCCCACCAATAATAGAGGTGCCCCTTTCCGGTCATACTGAGTTCAACCCGGCTGCCTTTAAAATAGTTGGTTATTGTCCGGCCCTCGTTATTTAGTGTGATGGTTCCGTTTTCACCTTTCAAAACAGCCTTAAAACCACCCTGAGGCTGGCTGCTCATGAATTTACCCAGGGCAATAAATGCAAACGCCCGCTCCTGAGTCGATAGCCATTTTTCATTCCGGAGTGCCTGGGACAAATGACGTACCATTACCGGAATTTGCAGGTTCCCAGAATCGTTTGTCAACAATGCATTTAATACAAGTGCTTCATCACGGACAGAGGAACTAAATGAACCTCCGGTTTCCCGCACTGCTTCTTGACTGAATGCTGCAGGCAGAACAGACCGGTAGCTGTTGCGGTCACCAATTGCCAGGTAGGTGGTTGCCAGCAGGTATTGAGAATCTGTGGTCATCTCCGATTTTCTGCTTTTATAATAGTTCATAGCTTGCAGGTCTGGTCTTCCGGCCAGAGCTAAAACATACAAGGCATAAAAATTATCACGGGATGCAAATGCCCTGGTGACAATTCCGGATGATGTCCCGTTTTCATAAAAACTATATTTTGCTGTTGGATAAGCTTTCAGAAAGCTCTGCATATACCCAAGTACTCCTTCCATCAAATTCTGTGGAACATCATATCCGGCTTTACGGGCTTCAATCAGAAAATGAGCTGCATAAATGGTTGACCAACGGCTAACCTGGTCATCGCCCGGCCAATAAGATAATCCGCCATTGTATAATTGCATGACCTGAAGCCGGCTGATAGCTGCCCTGACATGATCGGTGATGCGAATGACCCCTCCCGGTTTGTTTTTTATCTGCTTCACCAGATCAGCATAGTACAACTGAGGAAACGCAACCGATACTACTTGTTCTGCACAGCCATAAGGATAATCAAGAAGAAACTCCAGATGATCTGTAAACTGAACCATGGGTGAGCGGTCAACCGTTAGTCTTTCAGAAAGACTGGCTGGTATAAAGCTGTTCTGCATATTAATTACTGCAGACCTGCCTTCGTCAATAACTCCAAAGCCAGTCTTCTTTTGAAGTGATGCCGGAGGTCGAATCGTGATTTCTGTTTTGTCTGAAAAAGTTTTTCCGGCTGTCCTTGCCAGAATTTCGACCGATGCGATACCGGTCTGGGGGCCAACTGCCAGTTGGTAAGTCTGCTGTACTTCCTGATGGGCTGCCAGGTTAACCGGAATTGCTTCTGATTTGAAAACAGCCACATTCCCGGTAATCCTGATTTCCGGATTAACAGTCAGCATTCCGGAAGTTGAATTGGTAAATGTAACCGGCATAATCAGCGTGTCGCCCGGGCTGAGAAATCTTGGTAACGAGGTTGATATCACAACCGGATCAGCAACCCGGATATGTTGTTCAGCACTCCCGAATGAATGATTGCTGTAAGCATTAGCCATTACCCGCAGGTCACCTGAGAACTGGGGAATGTGAATTGTATAGCTGGCTTCACCATTTGCATTGGTAGTTAACAACCCGCTCCAGAATGAAACCAGGTGAGCACGTTTATTACCTAATGGATTAACCCGCCTGGACATTTCGTAAACATCCCCTCCCGAACTGGATTTACGCACTGCATATTCAGGCATCAGGAATGGATAGATATCAGCTGGGCTGGTTTCAAGTGCACGCTTCTCATAAAAATAATGGTAGGCATCCGGTGAGGGAGTATTTTTGATTTGCATGATTCCCTCATCAACAACTGCAACTGTAAGTTCTGTTTTTCTGCCTGGCAGGGTCTTGAGTTTTATAGTCTGGGTTGTCTTTGAATAGGAGTTGGCCGGTGCTTCAATTTTCAGCTGAAGTTTGTTCCGTTCAGATTCAACCATCACCGGCTTGAACCCATGAGCAATGGTTAAGAGGACACCTTTATCATTGACCGGCTTGAACAGGGTTGCTGTCAGATAAATATTGGGAATATATCCGGCCTTGACCGGCAGAATGAGTTCTGCTGATTTCTTATCCGTATTCAAATAATAGTATTCAAACATTTTTTCTCTTTCAACGGTTACTAACAACCTTCCTGCAAAAGGGGTTTTAAACAATGCTTTAACCCGGTCGCCTGGCTTGTACACTTCCCGATCGAGTTCGATATCAATACTTCCTTCGTTGTTGACTTCAAAAGCAGCCTGAGAAGTACTTCCCCATCCATAAGCATAAAAGGATGTTTCAACATAATTCTTGCTCCCTTTCTGCCTAACCCTGACCCGGTATTCACCTGATTCATCCGGTGTAAATGAAACAACCTCACCCCTGCCCGTAATATTCATTGTTTTAATACTCAGGGTGCGCTCTTCCTTCTTTGATACATACCTGAATGAGCCATCATAAGCCCGCTCAATAACAGTATGCCAGTTGAGCTTAATCAGCTCCAGTACAATATTACCTGCTGCCATACTCTTACCCTTGCTGTCAGCAGCAGCAATTGCAATCTGCATAGGAATGCGGGTATCAAAATAGCTGGCTGGCAGTTTTAATCCCAGGAAAGTCTGTTGAGTTACTACATTGAATTGTTTAATCCTGTTAACCGGTCTCCCGTTCTCGTCAAAAACAGTCAGCAGAGCAGTCCCCTGAATCCATCCGTTATTTGTCCAGGATGAATCGGGTTTAAACGAATAAGAGAGCTGGCCTTCTGAGCCGGTCTTGCCCTGAATAACCTGCTCTTTCAGTGAGGGGTTATCCGGATTTCTGATTTCAAAGGTGTAATCGGGGAAATCAATACTTGAAAAATTTTTCCGTTTAAAAGTAAGCTCTAGTTCATAATTACGTTCTGCTGCCGGTGGTCCAAACAGGTTTACAGCCTCAGCTTCTATTTTAATCTCTTCATTCAACTGATAAGAAGGCTTCATCTCTGCCATTTTCACATTAATCCGGTCAGGCATAAACTCTTCAATACTTATCATTCTGATGCCCAGCAGAATATTGTTCCCAGTAAATACCTCCACTTTATAAGAGCCGGTAAGTGCATTAACCGGAACATCAAAAGAAAAATCAGCAGCTCCCTGTGCTGTTAGGTTTTTCCGGATATCTGCCATTGGTTGTAATAAGGGGGTACTTATCATCAGCCTGACCGGTTCACCGGCTGCCGGCATCATTTGTGAATTTCTGACAATTACATTCCCCCTTACTTTCTCACCCGGTCGGTAAATCTCCCTTTCAAAATACAGGTAGGCATCAACACCAGCCTTTGAAATCCGTTTACCTCCGACATCAAATCTTGAAGTTTCAATACGATGGTCGCTGAACACCAGGTAATTAAAATCATTTGAAGAACTAACGGTTATCATACCTACCTGAAACGGGTCGACCCCCGAAGAGCTTTGCTGAAAAACTGCCACGCCATCACCATTTGTTTTTGTAGTTGCAAGAACCTGGTTATTCGTACTGATAAAACTGACTTCTGCATTTCTGACCGGTGCGGTCGTACTTAATGAGTTTACAAATACAACTGCCTGTTCCGGAGAGTTTCTGGCAATGATCCCCAGATCTGAAACTGAAATCAGTTTGGAATCTTCAACCCATCGCTGATCTGCCGAACTGACTTTGACAAAATAAATTCCTTTAAATCTTTTCTGGTTATCCGGCAGTATTTTCAGTAAACTCAGGCCTCCTTGCTTTGGAAGGTCTTTTATGGCAAGAGTTCTTTCATACACCAGGCCGGCAAGTGAACTGATCTTATAATCACTGTACTCATAATCATTCTGCTCATCGCCCCAGCTGTCATACCGGTTACGGCTGAGGAAGGCAAGAATGTTATTTGCAAACACTTTATGAACAGTAACATGAATTTTATCAATGTTCAGGGTTCTAAGCCCTGCCTGTTTACCGTCATGCAGCGAAAGAAACTGTCCTTTACCGGTCACAAAGCTGAGGTAAGGTTCGGGCTGACTGAAGCTTATGGCAGCTGTATAATCAGCAGGAAGTCCTTTTCCCAGAATTCCGGTGAGAGTTTTTGAAATTCCAAGGGTATAAACTTCATGAATGTTAAAGTCACCGGTGATTACAAACCCTCCGTCAGTTGCTACTGCCCGGTACTTAACCTGCGGATTCAGGGTAATTGCTGAAAGCAGTGACTCACTGTTGATTGCCTGACTGGAAGTAACAGTGATTAACGGTTCTCCGTTAATAAAACCGGATTCAACATTTACAATTTCAAGATACCCAGATACTGACAGCATGTCGTTCAGCGTTATGGGAACCGGAAGAACATAATTGCTTCCGGCTGCCCGGATACCCTTCAATAATGTTACCGTTACCGGAACAGGTTTTTCAGCTCCGTTTATTTTTGTATCCAGTACAAATGAAATCCGGTTATCTTCCACTTCAATTTCTGACACCTGAACATTTTGTTGATCCCCAACTGTAACAGCCAGCAATCCTCTCTCTGCCTTTACTTCAATTGCATCTGTAAACTGAATCTGCATCCTCACTGCAGGCAATCCGGTAACTGAACGAATCCAGAAAGAGGTCAGTGAAGTTGCCTGCAGGTAAGGTGTATGAAAGCTGAATACCGGATTAGCAGCTCTCCAGGCTCCGGGTGAATAAATAAACACCCGATCAGTAAATTCAGCTTGATAATTGGTTGATGGCTTAAATGCCTGAAGAGGGGAGAATATCAGTTCATCAGGTGAAGTCCACCGGTACATTCCTTTAACTTCAGGATTAAAACGAATCAGCGGAACAGAGTCCCACCTGTTAAGGATTGAATCCGGTGCCACCGGCCTGTTAAACCGGAAAATCAGGTTCTGCTGACGCTGAACTTCATCGGTAAAGTTAAAAGGTTTCACTTCTAAATTTCTTGATGAATCATTACAAGCTGTAACAATTGCAACAACGAGAACCGCATAAACATGCCAGAACTTCATAAGCTGAAGGGTTAAAATGTTTCCGGGTAAATATAGACAGCGTACCGAACCTGATTCCCCATATTCAAACATAAATTTTTAACGCTTAAACACAGCTAGTCCTTAACTGAAAGCCCTGTCCGTCATTATCCATTAAACAGTATATTTGAGGCATGACCCCGGTTGGTCATGCTATAACTTAAGCCCTTTATACCATAAGCAGAAATGAAAGATTGCTTCCGGTTATTCTTAATTATCACCTGTTTGTTTTTTCTTTTGCTCAATAACGAAACGATTGCCCGCCAATCAGTCCGGCTGACCATTGATTCCCTCCAAACAGCATTAAGAAAGGCTGCCCCGGATACGAACAGAGTAATTATCCTAAATAAGTTAGGTGAGCAATTCGTACAGTTAAGTATCCCTGATTCAGCCAATTTATATTTAACTGAAGCTCTTACGTTAGCCAAGAAAACTCAATATATTGAAGGTGAGGCTGACGCCTGCAGGCTGCTGGGTGATCTGAATTATAGCTTAACCAAATATTCTAATTCCAAGCTGTATTATAATTCTGCAATAGAGCTGTTTAAGAAAACAAATAATAAGGTCAAGGTAATCAGCTGTACCATTGCTTTATTATGGGCCCAATATTATGAAGGCAAGTATGATTATGATAAAGTATTAAACACCAGCCTGGAACAGTTAAAGGCAGCACGTGATATACCTGATTATTATTTAATAGCTAAGTCATACCATCTTATAGCTTCTTTTCATTTCTCGCACGGTGATTATGAGGAAGCTCTTGACAATGAATTCCAGGCTATCCATTACCTTCGTAAATCAGGAGATACCACCTTATTAGGTAACTATTTTAATGGAATAGCAGCCATTTATCATGCTATGGGAAATTATTCTCAGGCAATAGATTATTATTTTAAAGCCTTGAGATTGGCTAAAGCTAATAAAAAGAATTTCAGTAATATTTTGAACAATATTGCATATCTCAACTTCAACCTGAATAACAATACCGAAGCCATCAAATACTTTAATGAAGCACTCAGGGAAGCAGAGAAGACCAATAACAAATATATTGTTGCATTCTGCTTGCGAGGTTTGGGCGATGTGAATGTCAGATTAGGTAATTATACGGATGCTATGAATTATTTTGTTGAGGCACTTAAATTATCAGAATCAATTAAAAGTAATTCACTGATAGCCGATGCCAACAATTCAATCGGGGATCTGTATTTTGTTCAGGGGAATTACCAGAATGCCCTGGAAAATTATGATGTCGCTTTGAAAACAGCTGAAATCATGGGTAACAAAACCGAAAAAGCAGTCTACTCTAATAACATTGCCAAAACTTATCTTAAAATGAATAAGACCAGTGAAGCTAAAACCTGGTTTTTAAGAGCATTGGAATTAAGTAAACAACTCGATTTTAAGGAGGGTATGAAGGAAAGTTATACCGGGCTTGCTGAAACCGACAGCCTGTCAGGAAACTTTAAAAGTGCTTTCGAAAATTATAAAATGGCCGTTGCCTATAAAGACAGCCTTTATAATGAAGAAAATACAAAAAAAATGACAATGGCTTCTATGCAGTTTGAGTTTGATAATAAACAATTTGCTGATAGCCTTAAAAATATTCAGGAAAAAAAATTAGCCCTGGAGCAATTGGATAAACAAAAACTCCTGCGCAATGGATTTATTGCAGGTTTTGCAATTATGATGACCTTTTCTGTGATCTTCCTGCTTCAAAGAAACAAAACACAAAAAGCCAGAAAACGTGCTGAACAATCAGAAAAAATTAAACAACAGTTCCTTGCTAATATGAGCCACGAAATACGGACCCCGATGAATGCAATTATCGGTCTAACTAACCTGGCCATAGAAACTAATAATAAACCTCAGCAGATTAAATATCTTGCCGGTGTACAGAAAGCATCCGACAGCCTCCTTACCCTGATCAATGAAATCCTCGACCATGCAAAGATTGAAGCCGGAAAGATCGAACTGGAAGCTATTCACTTTTCGATCCGTGACCTGGTGGACACCCTGGTTGAAATCCTTAATCCTAAAGTAGATGAAAAAGGAATTCAGCTGATGGCTAAAGTTGACCCTGCCGTACCGCTTGTCCTTATCGGTGATCCGGGAAGACTCTCACAGGTATTAATCAACCTGACAGGTAATGCTATTAAATTTACAGAAAAAGGCAGTGTTTCGCTGGAAGTTAGCCTGACCAGTTCTTCTTCTATACGCTTTGAGGTCATTGACACCGGCATCGGCATCCCTGATGATAAACTCTCTTCTATCTTTGAAAGTTTCTCACAGGCTAACATCTCTGATACCCGTAAATATGGAGGCACCGGGCTTGGCCTTGCTATCAGCAAGCAATTGGTAGAACTAATGGGAGGAGTGCTGACTGTCAGCAGCTCTTTAGGTTTTGGTTCTACCTTCTCATTTGAACTCCGATTGCCGGCCGGCTCTGCTGATAAAATAGAAGAACAAAATCAATTGAAGGTCTTCGATGAAAGTGTACTCAACGGTTTATCTATTTTATTGGCTGATGATAATGAAGCTAACCGGATTGTCTGCTCCGACACCCTGAAATCAAAAACCAATATCACTATTACAGAAGCAACAAATGGTAAAGAAGTGATTGAATGGCTTAAAAAGAAAGATTTTGACTTAATCCTGATGGATGTTCAGATGCCTGAAATGGACGGACTTCAGGCCACCCGGATAATCCGCAATGAACTGCCTGAACCCAAAAATAAGATTCCCGTTATTGCTCTGACTGCAAGTGTGATCAGAAGTGACCTTGATAAATGTCGTGAGGCTGGCATGAATGATTACATCCCTAAGCCATTTAAGGTCGTACAACTGCTGACTTCCATTGCTAAAGCTGCCGGTAGAGAAATTAAGTTTAAAGCAGCTGAATCCATTAAAATAAATCCAAATCCTGATCCGCTTGAAACTGAATTGCAGGTTACCCATTTGAAATACCTCTCCTCATTTTGTAATGGTGATAAAACCAAAATGTTGAAATACATTCAACTCTACCTTGACAGCATACCTGAATTTAGTTCCAGTATTGAAAATGCTTTGTCAGACAAAAATTTCGTAGTTATTTCCAACCTGGTTCATTCCTTTAAAATCAGGCTCCAGATGATGGGCTTGAAGTCTGCTAACCAGGTTGCTGCTCAGCTTGAAGAAACTTGCAGAAATGAAATACCCGATGAACTTTTGATCAGCAACCTCTGCACTGAACTCCTGACCCTTATTAAGAAATCTGTCAGTGAATTAACTAAATTCAAACATCCCGGCTCATCTGACTGAATGATATTCCCGGATATTTTCAAAATTAAACAATCAGGATGCTGGTCTCCTGTTCACAGCGTTATCGTGACTCTCCGGACAGGTATACACACCACAGATTTACATGAACAACTGCTCCTGGTACACCCTTTCTTCACAAAAACTATTGTCCTCAGGTATAGTGTGTCTTGTTTGAAAAATCAGAATTTAACCTGCAGATGGAAGAACCTGAAAAAGAATTTAGGCTTATACGTGCGTTTCTGACATGATAAAACTCCTGATGGTTTTATTTTGATCTGAAAAAATCCTGAATGGTCAGCTGACGCTGAATCTTTTCAGATGCCGTTCGCTGGAACCTTTGGATAAAAAATATTTCTTTCGGAATCTCATACTTGTCAAGATTGCTTTTCAGATTTATTTTTAATCGTTCCAGTTTTTCTGTGTCGTAATTTTCCGACTCTATGAACAGGCATAATTTCTCACCAAGCAAATGATCAGCTGTCCCTGCAATAAAAAATGGTTCTTCCAGCAAAGTAGAAATTCTGTTTTCAATCATTTCTGGAAATAATTTTATACCACCGCTATTGATGATATTGTCTGCTCTTCCTTTCCAGATAAATGAATGATCATTCCGTAGTGCGACAATGTCGTTTGTAATAATTTTTTTATTCAGATATAGAACTGAAATTTCCAGACAACCTCTGTCATCCGTATTAAATTTTACACCCGGTAACCCCTGATAAATTTCGGATTTATCCTTACCATTAACTTTTCTTAATGCTACATGACTCAGTGTTTCTGTCATTCCATAACCATGATAGACTTCAGCATTTAATTGTTGAAGTGCTGATTCAAGCTTTGAACTCACTGCACTTCCTCCCAGCAAAATTGTTTTTACCATTGAACTGTTAGTCGTGTCATTCAGTTGCATGGGAGTAAGCGGGGCAAAGTCTATGAAAGTATTCTCAGGAATGCTCTTCAATGGTGCTTCATCAGGTTTAACACAAATTAAATTCAGCCTGCTGAACAATGTACGAACCACCATCATTTTACCTGCAATGTAGCTTATCGGCAAACACAACAAAGCAGTTTGTCCTTGTTTAAAATTAAAAAAGGAAGCTGTTGCTTCTGCACTTTGCAACATTTGTTTTTTCTCAACTGAAATAGTTTTTGGTTTTCCTGTTGATCCGCTTGTCTGCACCTGCATCGTGTCACTGTCAGTAAGCCATTCTGAAATAAAAGCACCTAACAATTTCATATTCTCAATATTACTTTTTCTGCAATACTGAATTATCTCATCTCCTCTTAAGAGATGTCCGTTAATCATCAGTTCGTTGTATTGCCGGCTTATCATAACAGATTAGAAAAATCCCATTTCCCGTTTATCTGATAATGCAATCCTGCTGCATCCGTAGTATATGGTGAGGGTATGTTATTGGTGAACAGTTGTCCTGTCCCAAGTCCCTGCACATACTTTGACCACCCCAGGGCTGTATATTGTGCAACAGCATTCAACCCAATATTACTTTCGAGTGCAGATGTGATGACCCAACTGCCTCCGATTCTCTCAATTAACTTTTTCCATGCATCTGCAGCATGAAATCCTCCTATCAGTGCATGTTTCAAAATGAGTATCTGTGGTTGTATGCATTTGATTAATTTCTCTCTTTCAGGCTGTGAGTTAATTCCAATCAGTTCTTCATCCAGCGCAATATCTATTGGAGAATTTTCTGTAAGTACTGCCATTTCCTGCCACTGTCCTGATTTAATTGGTTGCTCGATATAGCTGATTTGATATTCTGAAAGTACTTTTAATTTTTCTTTTGCTTCATCAAGTGTAAAACTACCATTTGCATCAAGTCTTATTTCCGTTTCCTGTGCAGTAAATTGTTTCCTGACAAACTGTATCAGACTCAATTCAGTTTCAAAATCTATTGCGCCTATTTTAAGTTTGATGGATGCAAATCCTCCTTTTAGCTTTTCTATTATCTGTTGCAGCATTTCTTCTTTTCTATCCATCCATATCAATCCGTTTACCGGAATTGAAAAACCTTTTTCAGCAATTACTTCCGGAAAAATTATTTGTTTACATCCATTCTCCCAATCTTTCAACACGGTTTCTACTCCAAAGTAAATGGAAGGCCATTCAACTAAATCATTTAATACGTTCTCTCTTTCATCAGGTAATCTGTTGCACACCTCCTGAAGTTTTTCTTCATAACCTGCTCTGTTGTCATAAGAAAGTCCTGTAAAAAGGTTGCATTCTCCAATAGCTATGTCATCACTATTTCTCAAAACAATAAAATAGGTGTCTTTATCATGCAGTACTCCTCTTGATGTTCCTCCCGGTCTCTTAAAGTGCAACTTGTATTTTTTGAAATAACAGTTCATGATGAGGTGAAGTTGCTAAAGAATGAGTCCTGCTCCGAACAGCAGAGAAAACAATAAGGTGGTGATTGCTAATTTTTTTAATTCGGGGTCAAGTTCATGAGGTGTTGTATTTTTCATAACAACCACAATACTTCTGATTATTCCTATAAATGCAATCAAATAAATCCATTTGGTGACAGAAGCCTCAGCAAAAAAAGTATAAATCACTGCTGTCAGCATTCCGGTTGTAAGCAACAGTGCATGATAAATCTTTGCATTTGTAACTCCTATTTTTACTGCCAGGGTTTGTTTACCCAGAGCTGAATCATTTTCAATATCACGTAAATTATTTAAATTTAAGACTCCTGTGCTGAAACATCCCATTGTGACAGCAGGCATAAACTCTATGCCTGTCAGTTGATGAGTGTATAAGAAATAAGAACCCATGACACCTACTATTCCAAAAAAAATAAAAACAAACAGATCGCCAAATCCTGTATATCCATACGGATTTCTTCCGATGGTATATTTCAGAGCAGCAATGATGGCAGCAATGCCCAAAGTCAAAAACAATAAACTGTAAGATATTTTCAATCCGCTCATAGCTACTATTATCAATCTAACACCTGATATCAAAGAAAGAATGACAAACAGCATGATGGCAGTTTTCATCTGACTCAATGAAATGCTTCCTGCCTGTAAACTTCGTTGCGGCCCTATTCTCTCCTTATTATCTACTCCTGAAACGGTATCGCCATAATCATTTGCAAGATTGCTCAATATCTGAAGAAACAAGGTAGTGGTAATTGCCAGAATAAAAACATTCCAGCGAAAATTATTTCTGTAAGCTGCAAGAAAACTTCCTGTGATGATAACAGATAATGCAAGAGGTAAGGTTCTTAATCTGAATGATACTAACCATGCCGATACTGATGCCATACATATTAAGGGAATTTAGGAAACTTCTTAAAGTCAGGTTTTCTTTTTCCAAGAAATGCATCTCTTCCTTCTTCCGCTTCGTCAGTGGTATAAATCAATCGTGTGGCTTCACCTGCAAACACCTGCTGACCGATCAAACCATCATCTATCAGATTAAATCCAAACTTCGCCATCTTTACAGCAGTTGGACTTTTAGTTAATATCTCCTGCGCCCATTCAAAAGCAGTATCTTCCAGTTTATCATGTGTCACCACCGCATTTACCATACCCATATCGTATGCTTCCTGAGCTGAATACGATCGTCCTAAAAAGAAAATCTCTCTTGCACGTTTTTGACCAATCTGTCTCGCCAGATATGCAGAGCCAAATCCTCCGTCAACACTTGCAACATCCAAATCGGTTTGTTTGAATATAGCATGTTCTTTACTTGCCAGGGTCAGATCACATACCACATGTAAACTATGTCCGCCACCAACTGCCCAACCGGGAACCACTGCAATCACTACCTTATTCATAAACCGGATTTGTCGTTGTACATCTAAAATATTGAAACGGTTGATACCGTCACCTCCTCTGTATCCGGTTTTGGAACGTACACGCTGATCGCCACCCGAACAAAATGCCCACACCTGATCTCTTGGCGAAGGACCTTCACTGCTAATCAATACTACTCCTATTTCCTGCGACTCGTGGCAATACACCAATGCTTCCAGTAATTGTGACACTGTTTCAGGCCTGAATGCATTTCTTACTTCAGGACGATTGAATGCAATTCGGGCTACGCCATCGCAATATTTAAAAGTAATATCACTGTAATCTTTGATTGTTGTCCATTTGGTATGCATTGTATTATTTTTTTTCTTTTAAAAATTTCCAGTATTGTTCCAAAACAAATGAATTTTGATTCGCATCTGTAAAAATTTCCAAAATCGTTTTTGTAGTTGCCACAGTAAAAAATTCTTTCAATGTATTTTTAAGTTGTGTTTCTTCCTTTAAGGCCATATAATTCCATCCATAATGTACTGCCAGATGTTCAGCACTTGCCGTCATTTCTGTTTCAATAAATTTTTCACGCTCTGCAATTGTATCAGGCCCCGGAATAATACGGAAAATTCCTCCTCCACCATTATTAATTACAACGACATTCAGATTTTTTATCTCCGATTCTGTCCAGAATGCATTCTTGTCATAGTGAAATGCAATGTCACCGGATATGAGCACAAACTTTTTTTTAGGAGATGCCATTGCTGCTCCTACTGCTGTGCTTGTACTGCCATCAATACCGCACGTCCCCCGATTGCTCCATGCAGATGCCGTTTTTGAATGATCAAACAACTGTGTATAACGAATGACTGAACTGTTGGCTAAATGAAAATGAATGGATGAAGGCAGCGTGTTAAAAATGGTATGAAATACTTTAAAATCGCTGAATGCAACTTGCTCACAAAACTGCTGATGTAATTTTTCTTTTTCATTCTTAAGTTGTTGCCACTTACCATTATAATCTGAAGATCTTGGTTTAATATGATTCAGCAATTGCTGGAAAAATGGTACAGGCTCTGTTGCAACAGCACTTGTCAGCGACTGATAGGTATCCATAGTTGAATCACCTTCATGAACATTCCAGTGATACTTTGGCGAAGCATCTCTCAGCAATTTCTTTATTCTCTTTGAAACAATTGCTCCTCCTGCCGTAATTAGTAAATCAGGCATCAGTTCTTCTGCATCCTTTTCATTTAAATGTGTGATGCAACGGTCGATGTTCTCAACAAATGATTCATCATGAATATTTGAAGTTGATTCGGTAAGCACAGCTACATTTTCAAACTTTGAAATCTGCTGAATCACTTTCTGTAATTTTTTATCAGGCCTGTGCTGCCCGATTAACAACATTACTTTTTTACTTTCAGAAAATTGTTGTGCCATCCTCTCTATTTCTTTTTCAGGAATTCGTTTCTCAATTTCAATTTCTCTAAAAATTCTAGGTGTTTGCTTTTTATCAGCAATAGCAGTTCCATATATTGGTTCGCTTACGGGAATATTAAAATGTACCGGACCTTTATCTGAACATGCAGCCAGATGATACCCTTCGCTCAGACACCGAGCCATATACCACAAATCATTTTCAGTAGTTGCATCACCATTCAGCTCATAACTTTTCCTGATATAATTTTTATAAATATCAGTCTGATTAATGGTTTGTCCATCGCCCTGATCCGTCCATATTTTCGGACGGTCAGCTGTTAAGACAATAAGCGGAATCCGCTGATAATATGCTTCGGCAATTGCAGGTGCAAAATTTAATGCAGCCGAACCACTGGTACATAATACGGCAACAGGCTGATTCAATTCAAGTGCCTTCCCTAATGCAAAAAAAGCAGCACTCCGTTCATCACGTATGCTTGTGCAATGAAATCCAGGGTGACGGTTGAAAGAAATTACAAAGGGAGCATTTCTTGAACCCGGACATATCACCACCTCTTTCAAACCCAAAGCAGCCAATGCCATTACTATTTGCTGCACACCTTTTTTATCCGACAATTCCATCCTTCAGTAATGTGGTTTGTGTTTGAATTTTATCCATCATTGTTTTACTTTTCAAAATGGTTTCCTGCCACTCTTCTTCAGGGTCAGATGCTGCAGTAATTCCTCCCCCAACATAGATAGCAAGTTTGTCTTCACCTACCTGCATACAACGCAGATTGATGAACAGATTGACTTCCGTATTAAAATCTGTTTCTCCGATAAACCCGCAATAATAGCTTCGGTTATACCCTTCGAAATTACGAATGCATTCCATTCCTTTTTTTATAGGCAATCCGCCTACAGCAGGAGTAGGATGCAATTCTTTCAGGAATGCTTTTAAATCTGATTTATTTGCTTCCACAGTATAATCTGTTTTTAAATGAGCCACATATGCTGCCTCAGTGGTAATAGGTCCTTCTTTTTTCAGAATTCTGCAATTGAATTTCCGAAGCACATTTTCAATATGCTCATTCACCATACGGTGTTCTTCTTCTTCCTTTGGCCGCCAATGATAAGGTTGTTGTTTGGAATGACGTGCCTGCGTTCCAGCCAGCGCCATGACATGCAACTGATCTGATGATTGCTGAATTAGAAGTTCTGGAGTTGCTCCAATCCACATACCCGATGCAGGATGTTGCGACAGGTGAACAAATGCATCTGAATAATCAATTGCCAGTTTCACAAAAAAATCAACAGGATGAAAATCCAAAGGCTTTTCCTGATAAATCACTCTTGACAAAATTGCCTTTTTCAAATCACCTTTTTCAATTTCCTGCAAATACTTACGGAAGCTATTATCATAATCTTCCCTGCTTGTTTCCCTTGACAGGGTTGTATTTATTTTATTCTGTTGGGAAATGTTTTGCAGGTTGTTTATGAATGTTGTCGTCAGTTCGATTTCATCTATCACACTCATAAAAATATCTACATTATCAGCTGATGCATCAAATGGTGCAAACCATAAAGTTTTTCTTTCCTTAGATTCAACAAATATTGAATCAATTGCCAGATGAAAAATTTTTTCCCCTGGAAAACGATAAATGCAAAAAGGAATATTTTTTGAAAATAAAATTTTTGCAGCTGTTATTTCAAACTCCCTCAAAACTGATTGGTAGAATGGCAAATTTAACAAAATCAGACTATCCCGAACCGGTATCCGGAATTCGAAAAAACTACTGCCTATCCTTGAACCAGTACAAATTAATCGCTTTGAATATTTCAAAAATTAAATCATGTGTATGTCCTGAAAATCTGTCGGATCGCAATTGAATCGTTAGTAAGAACAAATTTAAAAGGAAGAATAACTGCTATTGGCTGCAATATGTTTCGTTAACCGATTATAAGTCATTTCATCAATTTAATGCAGTTAACCATTAGGCTAGTAGTCAGAATCCATAATGAATTACCCAGTTCGCTGTGACCACTAAATGAAAACAGAATTGTGGTTGCAGAATTTTACCGGTATGTCATGTCCGTTATGTTACATAATATCTGAACTCTATTAATCTGGTCAGAAGATACGATTGTACCTCTCTTCTTACTGATTTGAATCATCCGGTACCGGAAATGTCATCATTCAGGAGACCAGCAAAACCGGATACAGCCGGAGTTGCAAACACACTTAATAGACAAAGCAGTCCTTGGGAGGCTGCTTTGTCTTACTTATGAAGGCTGAAGATTATTCAATCACCAGTTTGGCCTGCTCCATACTATTGCCTGAACGCAACTCAAGCAGGTAAATACCTTTAGCATACGTATCCAGGCTGAAGTCAACCGTATTGATACCTGCCTGTGCGGGTACTGTCCTAGCAGCTACTTCTCTTCCGGTTACATCCACCAGGGTAATAACATAACTTCCGCTTGCTGCTGCATTAAATGCTATCCTAACGTGAGTGTTTGCCGGATTCGGATAGACCATCAGTGAGCCAAGATTCGGTTCTACTGCTGCATCACCTGCCAGCCTACAGCCGGGTGTGTAAGCCAGTGTGCGTGATCCGCTTATCCCGCAGCCGTTTAGTGCTTTAACTATCATTGTTCCGGGTCCACTTCCCCAAATCACATCAACATTGGTAGTACCCTGGCCGTTATCAATCGTTGTTCCGTTTTGAGGTACCGTCCAGTCATAACTTGTAGCTCCTGTTACTGCATTAATCTGGAACTGCCCTAAATCATTATTACATGGCGGAAAGGCAGCAATAATTCCTTCCGGTGTGGCTGGTACTCCTTTTACATTAACTGTACGGGTATTGCTGGTTATGGCACAACCGGCAGCTGTTCCCGTTACACTGACCTGACCTGTTGTAAAGTTGTTAGGGAACTGCAGATTGATTGAATTAAACCCGTTAGGAGTATTGTTGGTTACTCCTGCTGGCCATGTCCAGTTGTATATTATGCCTGATACCGGTGGTACCGAATAGGTGAACGATCCGTTACAGGTACCTGTAAGCAGCCCGCTCATTGCTCCCGGTGTTGATGGGGTCATGCTGCTCACCCTGATCTGCCGGCTGCCGCTGACTGCCCCGCAAATGCTTGTTGTGCTTACCGAAATGGATTGGTTTGTGAAGTTGACGGGCGTTGCATTAAACTCTACCTGGATTTGTTCGGTTGTACCGCCTCCAACCTGGGTTGCATTGGCCGGTATGGTCCAGTTGTACGTAGTGGCTCCGAATATCGGAGGTACACTGTAGGTATATGTCTGACCCGGACATACTTTCACCGGACCTGTTGGTACAGCCGGTGTTGCCGGTGCATTGCTGATCACCAGATTCCGGGGTGCACTCAGTGAAGAACCCAGGCATGATAATCCTGCCTGTACCGACAAGGTACCGGTTGTGAAAGCCGGGAAGTTAATTTTTACCTGGCTGTTCAGCGGTGGATTAATGGGCGTTATAACTGCTCCGGGAACACTGAAACTCCATACATATGTCTCAACTCCGTCAGGTAGCGGTACCGGAATGCTGTAAGTCTGGTTAACAGCTCCTGAACACTGTACGGAGGATCCGGTAATGCCGGCCGGAACGGTGGCTGTTCCTCTTACAAATTCACATTTGTTATTGGTTACTCCACAACCATTTTGTCCTTGTACACAGATGTTGTATCCCGACATGCCTGCTCCCAATACACCAAACTGGGCATACACCTGGTTGGTTGTGGTCTTAAACGGACCCGGTGACCATGGCCCTAAGTTGCTGGTACTGAATAATACAACTGATGAGGAGGATCCCGTATTCCATGAATATTCGATGTTCTGTCCGCTGATCAGCTGGGTAGTTACCAATGTAATGGTTCCGCTGCAGGCACTTACCGGTACCACCGGCATTTTTGCCGAAGTTAACGGTGGTGCTGTGCTGACTTCAAAGGTAGCTGTCCCACTGCCTGTTCCTGTACAGTTTGCATCGCTTACTGAAACTGTGTAGGACTGCGAACCGCCCGCTGACGGTGTTACTGATACATTCTCAGATGCATTGGAAGTTAACCCTGAATAAGGACCTCCGCTGCCGGTAACTGTGTAACTCCAGGGTGGAGTTCCGGTAAAGTTCAGTATTACTACCCCTGAATTGCCAAGACACAATGCCCCGCCTCCGGTTATGTTTGCTGTTGGTTCCGGGTTCACCGTAACCGTTACAGCAGTATCAACAATGCAATCCATATCATCTGTAACGGTTACCGTATATACACCTGCTGACGGATTGAGTACTGATGTATTCTGATTTAAGTCTGTAAATCCTCCGGGGCCTGCCCACTGGTAGGAAATTATATTACCGGCCGAACCGGTAGCAACAGAAGTAAGATTAAGTGTTTCGCCCATACAAAGCGGTGAATTAGCAGTTGCCGTAATGGTTATCAGGCTGCAATCAACCGTTGTTACACTGATTACATTACTGTTTGCCGAACTGGTTACTCCGTCTGTTGCCCGAATCCGGTAATAATAAGTGGTGCCGGAACTCAGGCCGGCTACATTGTAAAACAGGGCATTTACACTTTGGTTGTGCAATACAAAATTTCCTTCAAAGCCGGTTATAAAAATGTTATCAATTCTGCTGGTACCTGACACCCCTACTGAACTGTTATTGACTGCGGTATTGCTGGTCATAATCCACCGGAGGTAAAGAACAGCCTGATGCGAACATGCGGCCGGAAGCAAAACATTACTGAGTGTGCCGGTTGTAAAGTTATTTGCTACCGTTACTTCTGATCCGGCCACATCGGTCCAGGTTCCGCCTGTTCCGATTTTATACTGAACCTTAAAATCTCTTGGACCGGTATTGGAACTTCGCTGAACACTGGATAGTGAAAGGTCATAGTAATTTTCGGTATTGATAACAACCTGCCAGTATTTGGTGTTGTCACCGTTATCCCAATTGCTGGCGCTTACCGACTGATCGGGGTTCGGATCGGCCCCGGCTACGAAAGTAATGCCACTGGTCCCGCCTTCAGCTGTAATATTAACCAGATTATTCGCGTTTACACCGCCCGTAGCTTGTGCAGATGCACTTGAAAACTGCCAGTAGGCCACATCGGTTGCTATTGATTCAAGGCTGGAATAAACATCCAGAAAATATCCGCTGGCCCCGGTTACTGCATTCCAGTTGGCCTGAAAGGAAGTTGACTTTACTGCCGAAGCTGCCGTTGCAACCGGAGGAGCCAATGCCAGGGTTGTAAATGAAGACTGAGTGCCCCATGCTGTTCCCCCCGAATTGGCGGCATACGCACGGTAGTAGATTGTTGTTGCTGCCGGAAGCCCGGTCAGGCCAGCAGAAAAATCTCCGTTGTTCACATTATTACTGCTTACCTGGGTTCCCGTTCCCGGGGTGAAGTTGTCGTTTGTATCCCATTCAATACCATACGAAGAAACTAAGGAACAACCTTCATCGGTTATTGTCCCTTCGCATGTGGCTGAATGATAGGTCAGGTTACTGGAGTTTCCCGATGTGACGGCAGGAGTATCATCAACCCCCGAAGCCGAAGTGATACTGCATCCGCTGGCTGATGCGCCACCACCGGTAACGGATACCGTACCGGCATAGCTCTGAACGGCTGCAGGAGTAAATTTTACGTAAATAGTTGTACTGTTTAATGTAGGCATTGAATAAGGCAGACTGAGTGTTGAGGTATAGGTTCCGTTTGGAGTAAGGCTGTATGAAAAACCGGCCAGTACGTTTACATTGACTGAACTGCCATCCAGGTCTGAGCCTTCAACCGTAAAGGTTTCATAAGCTGTAGTCGAATTAATACATACATCTCCAAATTGATTGCTCAGCGCACCTGATGTCAGAAGCGGTGTCCCTATTACTAAATCACCTGTAAGTAGAATATCGTCAATTCTGAACTGGATTGATGCCGAAGTATTGGTGAACCTGATTCTGAGGTTGACTGCGGACGGAATAGTTCCGGTTGGTGTTATCAAGATCCAGTTTGCTGTTCCGGCACCGGTTGCTCTTGTGTAAGAAAGTAAGGCATAATTGACACCATCATCACTGACTTCAACCTCCAGTTCATTACTGGCAGCAGTGGTACTCTTGTAATGGCCCAGTGAAAGGCCCAGGTTGGTATATCCTGAAGTATTGATTCCGCTGATCTCAAAATACCTTCCGGCCTGACTGGTGAAAAACACATTCCCGTCACCACTGGCTCCGGTGTAGCCAACTGAAGGTGTGGTTTTTCTGACATCAGCCGTACCCGTATAGGTTACCGCTCCGTAATTCTGCCACCCGGTGTACGAGCCAATTGCGGTGTTCCCGGAGGGATTTCCAACATCTTCAGAAAAAATAGTTGTCTGGGCATTTGCAAGCATTACTGATGCTATAAAAGCAAGCATTAGGTTCATTACTGGTAGGATTCGTTTCATTGTTGTTTTGTTTTTGATTGATTAACAGCAGGTTTCTTTATTATACATTTTTGAACAGGACAGGCTAAACATTTAATACTGCAGGCAAGAAGACCGGTCCCTCATCCGAGTCCTGCGATGAGTTATCATAAATCTTGCTACGGGGTTATAAGTTATTTCAGCAAGTTGCATCTGTTCATTTGTGAGTTAGTAATCAGGGTCAGTATTTAATAACTCAAGGCAAATATAAAACCCTGATCTGAAACATCACAGTGGTTGGAAGATTTTACTGGTGGAAATGCCAGCCAGACAAGCCCAAAAAAAAAGCAGCCCTTGCGAGGCTGCTTTTCTTAATTATGAAGGCTGAAGATTATTCAATCACCAGTTTGGCCTTCTCTACATTGTTGCCCGAACGCAACTCTAGCATGTAGATGCCCTTGGCATACGTATTCAGGTTGAACTCAACCGCATTAATACCTGCCTGTGCATT
>WBZO01001553.1_pt1 | contig 34967 bp, 31 predicted proteins | sample 5204261 | NCBI WGS metagenome assembly WBZO01 (sample SAMN12412400, study PRJNA552823) | activated sludge metagenome | isolation source: activated sludge from anammox sidestream of wastewater treatment plant... | place: USA: North Carolina | collected 2017-09
CCGTTTGGCGACAGAAAGTCTAATCGCACGATGACCTTATCAGCTATGACCACAATTCAGCATCATTTTTTGTCCTGTAGAGAGACGCGGCCCTTGAAGACAAGCTTGTTGTCTGGCTGGTCTCAAAGAAAGGATTCTTCAGCAACGTTGAAAATATTGGATATACAAAGCTGAATGAGATGGTTACTAGCTATCTGCAAACTATCTCAAATGGTAAAGCCGAAGAGGCCGGGAAGGCGGAGCAAGAAGCAAAAGAGTTATACGCGCGACTGATCAAACCAATCGAATCGCATCTGGACCGCAGCAAAAGGCTTTGCATCGTTCCCGATAAGGTGCTTTACCATCTTCCCTTCGGCTCCCTGCTTTCCGCCGATTCGAATAAAAACCTGCTGGAAGATTTCACCTTGATCTATGCCCCGAGCGCCAGCGTCTTCATCAAATGCACTGAAATTGCCCGAGACAAAGATGGCGCACCGGGAGAGAGCGTATTGAGCATCGGCAACCCACGATTTGATCGTAAGGCTTTCCGCTCGTTGGAAGATTTGCCTGAATCGGCGGTGGAGGCGCGGAAGATTGCAAGCTATTATCCGGCGCGGCAAGTCCTGACCGGAGCCGCAGCTACCGAGAGTCGGATTCGTGGCCTGCTGGCCGATGCGGATGTCATCCATTTCGCTACTCACGCCGTCACCAACCAACAGTCCCCGACGAGATCGAGTCTGGTTTTAACACCAGGGCCACCGTTGACGGCAAAATCTCAGGAAGCCGATGGACAATTTCAAGCCAGCGAAATATATCCGCTATTATTCCCGCGCACACGACTCGTGGTTCTATCGGCCTGTCAGACCGGCGTCGAGTTGACCTATCGCGGAGAGGGCGCGGTCAGTCTTGCGCGGCCATTCATAGCGGCAAAAGTCCCTCTGGTGGTCGCCAGTTTCTGGCCGGTCAAATCGAAGTTTACCGAAAAGCTGATGACCAGGTTTCACCAGTACCGCAAGACCGGAAAAGACCGGAAGACTCTCTCGACAGCAGAAGCTTTGAGGCAGGCGCAGATAGATATGCTGCGCGGCGAAGATAGCAACTATCACTACCCGTATTACTGGGCATCGTTTATGACCATAGGCGGGTACGCCAAATTCTGAAACGGCGCAGTACCGAGAGCGGTAGCGACCGGGCGACTGCGGAGCCAATTCTTATTGGAGTCGTCAACTCGCCACCGCTTGCCAGACTGCGCTAGCGGCAAATTCACTTAAATCATAGGAGGAAAAATGTCAGTCCCCACCCCCCCGAAAGCCGACGTCAAGGTTATGTTAGAAGGATTGATGGCGCTGTCCCACAACAAGAAAGAAGATCAATGCGAAATAGGCATTCTGAGCACGCCGAAAGCCATTGAGACTTGCCACCAATTGATGATCAGAGTTACAAAAACCTCGCCAGCGGGAGCTTCAGTGTTATTCGACACAGCGCTCACCGCCGCTCTATCACCCCAACTCAGTCTGTTTGAGCTTGACGCGACAAGCCCGGCAAACCCCGGAGTCAGTTTCAGGCGCCACCGCCAAGGCCCGATCAACCGACTCACGTCGCCACCGCCCGATGACGACTTCCGATGGGTTGTTGATCTTCAGAGCGATGAGTTTCACGGAAAAGATTTGACGCCCCGGCTTGAACACTTTTCCCCAGTTCTGATCGTGAAGCACGGGGAGTTCTATACGGCTGAGTTGAGCAGATCGCTGAAACGAATCAAGGGCAATGGGGCCAAGGAGAGCTTCGGAAAGATCGCAACCGTCATAGGGGCGGATATTTTTTTAGATGAAAACAGTGAGGCCGTTCTGAAATTGGGGAATGGTTCGAACAACGTCTATCTGAGTTTGCGTAAAGAGGCTGAGACAAGCTATGAGATTTTCATTGATAACCTCTGCCCTGAGCCTGCGGACCCGTCCGTAACGACAAATCTTGAAAGCAGTGACTTCAGTCTCTACTACGATGCGCTCATTCTTCCCGACGGACAAAAGGAGCATAAGTTGGTGGTTGATGATAGTGAAGGCGCATTTCCTGAGGTTGATACTGATGAGAATCCCTGCTCTGGGACTTTCCTCGGCGACACCGGGACTTTACGCTCATAAGATGCAATATCAGCCATGTCTCATCATCAAAGGCTCGCCGAGTTTTGCGGAGAAAATCAGAGAGCTTCCTGGCAAGATCAAGACAGGGAGACCGCTGAATACAGGCTCCGATCAGATTGAAATGCTCTCCATTGGCAGGTATTCTTCGCTCGGCCTTAAGCGCCATCTCTCGTTCAACTTTCCGTCAACATCGAACAAGGAGAAAACCATGCTCAAGATCGCCACGAGCCTCCGTGCGATTCTTTTCACCGCTTTGATCACTTCTCTTCCCGGTTTCGCCGGGCTGGAAGGCAAAGCGCAAGAACCCGCTGCGCCGCCTGCCGCCGCGCAGGAACGGCCTTCATCGCCCTTCTCGGCTTCCCGCGAGCCTGAGATAAAACCTTACGATAAAGTGATCACCAAAGACGCCAGGTCGGACGCAGGCGTCTTCACTGTTCACCGCGTCAAGGAAAAGGTCTATTACGAAATCCCCAGGAAAGAACTCGACAAGGAGTTTCTGTGGGTGACACAAATAGCGAAGACCACGCTCGGCGTCGGTTACGGCGGTCAGGCGATGGGCAATCGCGTCGTCCGCTGGGAGCGCCATAATAACCGCATCCTGCTGCGCAACATTTCATACGCGGTCGTCGCCGACTCGAAAGAGCCAGTCTCCAAAGCCGTCAAAGCCGCCAACAACGATTCGATCATCAAGTCGTTCTACATTGAAGCTCTGGATAAAAACGGCAAGGACGATTCCATGGTGATTGACGTGACCAGCCTCTTTACGACCGAGGTGCCCGAGTTCAGCGCGCGTTCGCGGCTGCGCGCGCGTGGCTTCGACGCCTCGCGCTCGTTCATCGAGCGCATCGTCTCTTTCCCTGAAAACATAGAGATCGAGGCTACGCACACTTTCACCAATCCGCCCGACATGCCCTCGGCGGCAGCCGCGCCTGCGCCGAATCCCTTCCTCGGCGCTGGAATGGGCACGGGCAGCGCTTCGGTGGTGATGCATTACTCGATGGTCAAACTGCCCGAAAAACCGATGATGCCGCGATTGTTCGATGAGCGCGTCGGCTATTTCAGCGTCCGCCAGATGGATTACGGCAAGGATGAGCATCGCGCGCCGCAACGCACTTACATCACTCGCTGGCGGTTGGAAAAGAAAGACCCGAACGCGGCGATTTCTGAGCCGATCAAACCGATCGTTTATTACGTTGATCCCGCGACGCCGACCAAGTGGGTTCCGTACATCAAGAAAGGCATCGAAGACTGGCAGCCCGCGTTCGAGGCCGCCGGATTCAAAAACGCAATCATCGCCAAAGATGCGCCGGCTGAAGACCCCGATTGGAGTCCCGAAGACGCGCGTTATTCGGTCGTGCGCTGGTTGCCTTCGACGATTCAGAACGCGATGGGGCCGCACATACACGACCCGCGCACCGGCGAGATTCTGGAATCCGACATCCAGATGTATCACAACATTCTGAGCCTGCAGCGCAACTGGTATTTCACGCAAGCTGGGCCGCTCGATCCGCGCGCGAAGAAATTGCCGCTGCCCGACGACTTGATGGGAGAGTTGCTGCGCTTCGTCGTCGCGCACGAAGTCGGGCACACGCTCGGATTCCAGCACAATATGAAAGCCAGCTCGATGTATCCGTTCGAGAAAGTCCGCGACGCGAAATGGCTGAAGGAAAACGGCCACACGCCGACGATCATGGATTACTCTCGTTTCAATTACGTCGCGCAGCCGGAAGACAACATCCCTGTTGACCTGCTGATTCCGAAGATCGGCCCTTACGACAAGTGGGCGACGATGTGGGGTTACAAGCCGATTGACGGATGCAAGACGCCAGAGGACGAAAAGAAGGCTCTCGACGAATGGGCGCGCGAGCAGGACAAAACGCCCTGGCTGCGTTTCTCGACCGCCAGATCGCGCGGCGCTGATCCTGGCGAATTGACTGAGGCGGTGGGCGACGCCGACGCGGTCAAGGCTTCAACGCTTGGCTTGAAGAATCTCAAGCGCGTGGCCGGCATGCTGCTCACCGCGACGACAACCGAGAAGGGCGAGCCGTACAACGATCTTGAAGAAGTCTATAACTCGATGATCGGCCAATGGCGGTTGGAGATGGGACACGTCGCGGCCATCGTCGGCGGGTTCAACACTCAGCAGAAGCACATCGGGCAGGACGGCGTGCTCTTCACGCCGATTCCGAAAGAGCGACAGATGGAAGCGGTGAAGTTTTTGAACGACAACGTATTCGCCACGCCCACGTGGATGCTCAATCCCGAAATTCTGCGCCGCATCGAAACCAACGGCGCGCTTGGCCGTATCAGAGCGGCGCAGCAGATTACCCTGATGCAGTTGATGAGTCCGTCGCGATTCACTCGCCTGATCGAGCAGGAGGCGATGGACGGCGACAAGGCTTATCGCCCCGTTGACTTCCTCGCCGATGTCCGCAAAGGCGTCTGGGGCGAAGTGAACGGCGCAGGCGCCGCTGCGCCGAAGATTGACGCTTACCGCCGCAACCTGCAGCGCGCTTATCTGGACCTGATGAACGAAAGGCTCAACGGGCGAGCGGCGGCAAACGACGATCAACGTCCGTTCATTCGGGGCGAACTGCGAACGCTCTCCGCCGAGGTGACGCGCGCGGCGGCGCGGACGACTGACCGCGCTACGCGAATGCACCTGGAAGACGTGAAGGATCAGATCGCCAAAATTCTCGATCCGAAGTTCGCGGCCCCGGCGCCGGCCACATCGCAACTTTCATTCATCCTGGGTTTCGACGGCGAAGAACCGAGCGATGAAATACTGAATTGCTGGCCGGATTATTCGTTTCGGATTCGGCAGTGATTGATAGCCCGCAGGTGGGGCAATTTGGCAAATTGCCTCACCTGCGTTTAATGCGCGCTCGCCTTCTCAGCCCCCAAGCCAGTATTGGCGCGCACGTTCAATTCAGTGAACTTCTCTTCGGCTTCAGGCTCTCGCCCGGTTAGCGTGCCGATCACCGCGCCTAAAAAACCAAGCGGGATGCTGACGATGCCCGGATTTTCGAGCGGGAAGATCGCAGCCGTCTTCATAATGCTCGGACTGATCAGGATCAAAATCAGCGACGACAGCAAGCCTGTGGCCAAGCCCGCGACCGCGCCCCGCGTGTTGAACCTTCGCCAAAACAGCGACAGCACGATCACCGGCAGATTGGCCGATGCCGCTACAGCGAACGCCAGCGCGACCAGAAACGCCACGTTCGCGTTCGGCCCAAGCAAAATCGCAATCAGAATCGAGACCGCGCCGACGACAAAAGCCGTGACGCGCGCTACGCGAACTTCCTCGCCGAGGTCGCTGATCTTTCCGCGCTTCAAAACGTTCGTCCAGAAATCGTGAGCGAACGATGTCGAGGCGCTGATCGTCAATCCCGCGACGACAGCCAGAATCGTGGCGAACGCGATGGCCGAGATGAACGCGAAGAAGAGATCGCCGCCAAGCGTTTGAGCCAGCAGCGGCGCGCTCATATTCGTCCCGCCGTTCTTGCCGATGAAATCGCGCCCGACAATCGTCGCCGCGCCGAAGCCCAGGAATGTCGTCAGGATGTAAAAGCTGCCGATGATCAGCATCGCCCAGACCACGCTCGTGCGCGCGGTTTTGGCGTCGGGCACGGTGTAGAAACGCACGAGGATGTGCGGCAGCCCGGCGGTGCCGAAGATCAAAGCCATTCCGAGCGAAATCAGATCGAGCGCGCCATAAGGCGGCTTGTAACGCAAGCCCGGCGTCAGAAAATTCTGCGTGATCAAATTGCCCTGCGCGTCGTGATAAGTCACTTGCGTCACGGCAGCGAAGAAGTTTCCGAAGCTGAAGTCGAAATGCTTCAGCACCAGGATGCTCAGCAGAACCGTGCCGCTCATCAGCAGGATTGCTTTGACGATCTGCACCCAGGTCGTCGCCAGCATCCCGCCGAAGACAACGTAAACGATCATCAGCACGCCGATGCCGATCACCGCGGAATGAAAGGTGATCCCGGTGTCCTTGAGCAATAACGACACGAGCGCGCCCGCGCCGACCATCTGCGCGACCATGTAAAACGCGCTGACGGTCAATGTTGACAGCGATCCCATCGCGCGCACCGGGCGCGGACTTAAACGATAAGCCAGCACATCCGCCATCGTGTATTTGCCCGCGTTGCGAAGCGGTTCGGCCACCACCAGCAGCACGGTCAGATAAGCCACCAGCCATCCGACCGAATACATAAAACCGTCGTAGCCCTGGAACGCGATGATCCCGGCGATGCCCAGAAACGAAGCCGCGCTCATATAATCGCCGGCCACAGCCACGCCGTTCTGCCACGCGGTCAGCGAACGCCCGGCGGCGAAATAGGCGCTCGAACCTGTTGACCGGCGCGCCGCCCACCACGTGATGCAAAGCGTGATGGCGATGAAGACCAGAAACATCACAAGTGAAGCTGACATCGTCTACTCGCCTCCTTTCAACCGCTGGATGATCTTTCGCGCCATTTGATCGAAGCGCCCCGCCGCGCGCACGTACAGCGCCGCGATAATCCAGGCCATGAAAAACTGCGACAGCGCAAACAGGTACGCCAGATTGATCACGCCGAAAACGCGTCTGCCCATCAACTCCGGCGCGTAACCGACCAGCGCCGGCAACGCGAAGTAATAAACGATGAAAAAGATCGTCGCGGGCACGATGAATCTGCGCTTGGCCGCGACCAGGCGTTTGAACTCATCCATCGCCGCGACGCGTTCCCAATCGGCGGATGAGATTGTCTCTTTCGACCGCTCTTTGTCGTTCAACTCACTTGCAGTTGGCATAGTCTCCCCTTGTTCGGTACGGTACAGGGAGCGGTAGCGACCTGATGCTTCGCAATCTACCAGGTCGCTACCGCTCCCTGTACCGTACCGGTTATCGAATGCTTGTGAAGATAAGGCGGGAAATGCATTACTACTGAACAGCGGGCGGGATTATAGGCCAGGGCGCCTGTTATGCCAAAATCGTTCCTGCGAGCCATCCGATTACAAGACGCCGAAGCTCTCCGAGATTGGCGCGGGCGAATTGTCGAAGAGCGGGACGGGCAAGATAGTTTAAGAAGGAGTTGCGCGAGCCGTGCTGGCAAGGGCACAATCGGCGTGTCAATTGATTGAAAGGAGCCTCCCACAATGACTTTTGAGCAGATGGAAAGAGCGATGCAGTTTATGCTTGAACAACAAGCGCGATCTCTTGAGCATCAAGCGCAAACTGACGCCAAATTCAAAGAGACTGGGGAAATATTGAACAGGGTCGGCCTGAAATTGGATATTCTGGCGGCGGACTCGGTGACGTTCGACGCCAAACTGGAAAGGTTGCACGGCGAGATCGCAGCAGTTAGAGACGTCGCAATATCCCACAACCAAGCCATCAACCAGCTTTTCAGGCTTCACGAACAGACACAACAGAAATTCGATCGGCTCCATGAGCAAATGATTCAGAAATTCAATCTGCTTCACGAACAACGCAGGGACGAATTCGAATTAAACCATCAGAACTTTGAGATTCTCAATGAGCAGCGAGAACGGGATATGGAAGAAACTCGCAGGAAGTTCGAGTTGGCGGATGAGCAGCGAGCGCGGGATTTCAAACTGATGGAAGAGCAGCGAGCGCGGGATATGGAAGAAACCCGCAGGAAATTCGAGTTGGCGGATGAACAGCGGGAGAGAGATGTGAAAGCGACACTCGACTTGATAAATCAGGTGACTCGCAAAATTGATTCGCTCACTGATGCCCTGACAAAACCGGGCCAAAATGGGAGGCAGTGAAATGACAACTTCGCGCTTTGCGCTCGCTCAGCTTTGCGTCCTACTTCTGGTTTCCTTCGCCAGCGCTCAGGACGAAAACCGCGCCGTTCTCGATCGCAAACTCGCCGCCGAAATCGAAAAGATCGCCAGCGCGCACGACGGCGTGATGGGCGTGGCGATCAAGGACCTGACCACAGGCGAAGAGATTCTTCTCAACGATCAACTCACATTCCCGACCGGCAGTTCGATCAAAATCCCCATCCTCATCGAGCTTCACAAACAAGCCGCCGCAGGCAAATACAAATTGACCGATCAGCGATGGGTCGAAAGCAAAGATAAAGTCGGCGGCAGCGGCGTGATCTTCAATTTCGGCGACCACACGTCGCAGTTGAGCCTCGGCGATCTGGCCACGCTGATGATCGTTTTGAGCGACAACACCGCGACCAACATGCTGATTGATCAGGTCGGGATGGCGAACGTCAATCAAACGCTGGATGAGATGGGGCTGAAGCAGATTCGTTTGCGCCGAAAGATGATTGACCAGGCGGCTTCGGCGCGCGGCGATGAAAACACCGCGACTCCGCGCGAGGCGATGATGTTGATGGAAAAACTCTATCGCGGCCAGGCTGTCAACAAGCAATTGAGCGACGATGTGTTGAAGATTTTGAAGCTGAGGAAGAATTCCCCGATTCCGCGCCTTCTGCCCGACAACGTCGAAATCGCCAATAAACCCGGCAGCATCGAGGGTGTGGCTTGCGATTGGGGAGTCGTCTATGTTCCGAACCGGCCTTTCGCAATCGCCGTCATGACCAACTACAACGGCGCCGGCGTTGACGAAGCCATCAGCCGGGTCGCCAGGCTCGCTTACGATTATTTCGCACGGCTCGCGCGTTCGACCAAATACGGCGCGCGCGTGCCGCTGGAACTGTTGAAACACAAACCTTGAATTTATGGCTATTCACAAGAAACGCGACGAATCAGGACGTGTCGCGGCGCGACTGCTGCTAGAATCACAGGAACCTGTCGAATTGCCGCCCGCCGAGATAGACGAACAGGATGCGACTGTGGAGCGCGAAGAGTTCAGTCAATATCTGCCGGAGCTTTTTGCCGCGTTGGAGGAAGGCGGATGGGCCGACCCGGCTCCAATGGTGCAGAGCGATTCGATCTTCGTGATCGAAGGCGAGACACGTTCGTTCTGGGTCAGGCTGTGGCACACCGACGAATCGCGCACGCGTATTGCGCGTCTGCACGTCCTAAGCTGCCTGCCACACGCGCCGGCCTTCAAGATAAACCTCGGCGACCTCCAGGCGTAGCATTCGAGCAGACGCCAAATGAGCTTCAACTATCCCAGGTCAACCCTGCGCCGCCTGAACTTCGCGCAGCCGCCGCTCAAGAAACCGGCGCTCGCTGTCATTCGTGACAAGCGCCAGCGCTCGCTCGTAATTCTTTGCCGCCTCGGCGAAAGAGCCTTCGCGGCGCATCAGGTCGGCGCGAGCGGCGTGCAATAGGTGATAGCTGTCGAGTTCAGCGGCAAGCGCATCCATCAGCTCAAGCCCGGCCTGAGGGCCATCCATCATAGCGACCGCCGCCGCCCGGTTTAACGACACGATGGGCGATGGCTGCAAGCGTTCGAGCAGATCATAAAGCCGGACGATTTGAGGCCAGTCCGTATGCTCCACTCGCGCCGCCTGACAATGGAGCGCCGAGATGGCCGCTTGCACGGCGAACGGGCCTGGACCTCCGCGAAACGCTTCTTCGACAAGCGGCAACGCCTCGGCAATCTGTTCTTGATTCCATCGGCGGCGATCCTGCGTTTCAAGCGTAACAATATCTCCGGCTTCATCGAGGCGGGCGTCGCGCCGCGCATCGTGCAGCAACATCAACGCGACAAGCGCAGTCGCCTCCGCTGGCGGTTGCGGCGCCATCAACATTCTCACCAGGCGACCAAGCCGTATGGCCTCGGCGCAAAGATCAGCTCTCACCATCGCTTCGCCGCGAGTCGCCGCGTAGCCTTCGTTGAAGACGAGATAGATCACCGTCAACACCGCATCAATCCGTTCGGGCATCTCGTTCGTGTCTGGAACTGAATACGGAATGCCCGCGTCGCGTATTTTGCGTTTTGCGCGCACCAGCCGTTGCGCCATCGTCGTCGTCGGGACGAGAAAAGCGCGGGCGATTTCGTCAGTTTCAAGCCCGCCCAGCATCCGCAGCGTCAGCGCGACTTGCGCCTCGTGCGCCAGCGACGGATGACAGCAGGTGAAAATCAGCCGCAACCGGTCATCAGGAATTTCGCTTGTGTCGTAATTTGGAGTCTCAGAGGTTGGGATCAGCCCGGAGGCGGCGTACCATTCAACTTTCTCCGCCAGCCGCGTCCGGCGGCGAATGCGGTCAATCGCCTTGTAGCGAGCCGTTTGAATGATCCAGGCGCGTGGAAATTCAGGGATGCCATCAGCCTGCCACTGATTCACGGCAATTGTGAAAGCTTCCTGCGCCGCCTCTTCGGCTACGTCGAAATCGCCAACGAGCTTGATCAGGGCAGCGACGATTTTGCCCCAATCGGAGCGATAAACGGCGTCAATCGCTTGGTTTACGTCTGGGATCATATCCGATGATAAAAAATTTTCCGGCGCGTTGTCGAATTGAGCGCGCGCCGTTCGATTCACCAGTGAAAGAAAACAACGGAGATTAACCAATGAGATACATGCTGCTGATATACCTCGAAGAAAACGCCATGAACCAGGCCGAGCGGGAACATTGTTATGCGGAATCCGCGCAGCTTGCGCAAAAACTTCACGCGAACGGGCAGTTATTGGCGACGGCCCCGCTCCAGCCCGTAGCCGTGGCCTCAAGCGTTCAAGTGCGTGACGGCAAACGGTTCGTAACCGACGGGCCTTTTATAGAAACGCGCGAACAACTCGGCGGGTTCTTCCTGATTGAAGCCAAAGACCTGGATGAAGCCATCGGCGTCGCCGCGCAGATTCCGGGCGCGCGCGTCGGCGTGGTCGAGATTCGCCCGGTGATAGAACTCGCGGGGTTGCCGAACAGGCAATCCAAATAAAATATTTTTGGCGGGATGTCGTTTTAGACAATCGCCATTCGATTTACCTGTGGAGAAACAAAATGAAATATCTATTGCTGGTTCATCACAAAGAACAAGTTCTGAGCGATCTGGGCGAGACCGAATTGGGAAAAATGCGGGATGAGTCCGTCCAGCTATGTAATCAGATTCATGCCACGGGGCAATATCTTGACGCCGCGCCGCTGCATCCTGTTTCGACCGCGACCTGCGTTCGAGTGCGCGACGGCAAACGGATCGTGACCGACGGCCCGTTTGCGGAGACGCGGGAACAACTCGGCGGTTATTTCTTTATCACCGCCAGGGATCAAGATGAAGCCGTCAGCATGGCAGCGCGGATTCCAGGCGCGCGCATCGGCAGAGTCGAAGTCCGCCCGGTGATCGAAATAGAGGGACTGCCGGATCAGCACCACGACCGGTAGGGAGCGGGTACGACCCATCATTTCCCGCAGAATGTGCGTAATGTCATCACCTTCAAAGCCATCGGCAAAAACAAGACGAAAATGTCCGCCGCGGAATACGGATACACGCCTGATCAATGGTTCGACCTGTCCAAACAAGGGCTGGAGCAGCGCATGGATAAAATGACGGCGGCTTTGGCCAAACGATAATTCCAATCAAAGGAGCGCTTAATGCAAGTCAATTCTTATCTCATGTTCAACGGCAATTGCGAGGCGGCGTTCAAATTCTACGAACGCTGTCTGGGCGGCAAAATCACGATGATGCTCAATCACGGCGCGGCGCCGTCAGCGGAACACATTCCGGCGGGCTGGCATGACAAGATCATGCACGCGCGTCTGGAAATCGGCGACCGTGTCCTGATGGCTTCGGACAGCCCGCCCGAATACTTTCAACCAACCCAGGGCTTTTACGTTCAGCTTGAAATTGGCGATCCGGCGGAGGCGGAGCGCATCTTTCGCGAGCTGGCGGAAAACGGACAAATCAGGATGCCGTTCGAGCAGACCTTCTGGGCTTATCGTTTCGGCATGCTGGTTGATCAATTCGGCGTCCCCTGGATGGTCAACTGCGAGAAGGAGCCTTAACGCTGGCGCAATCTCGCTGAGCTTTCATCGCACGACGAACTTTCAAACTTTCAATCAGGAGAAGGAAACATGGCCACGAAAATATTTGTGAATCTACCTGTCAAAGACCTCAACAAATCCATCGAGTTTTTTACGAAACTCGGCTACACGTTCAATCCGCAATTCACGGACGAGACGGCCACCTGCATGATCATCAGCGATGACATCTTCGCGATGCTGTTGACGCACGACAAATTCAAAACGTTCACGCCCAAGAAAATCTGCGACGCCACGAAAAGCACTGAAGCGCTGGTGTGTCTGTCCTGCGAGAGCCGCGAACAAGTTGATGACATGGTTCGCAAGGCGGTCGCCGCTGGCGGGTCAACCTACAACAAACCACAGGACCACGGCTTTATGTATGGGCACGGGTATCAGGATCTGGACGGCCACATCTGGGAACTGATGTGGATGGACCCGAACGCGGTAAACCAAAGCTGAAGCTGGTATTTGTTTGAAAACCATCTGGAGGAAAACATCATGCAATCTGTCGCTCAAATTGCTCCCACATCGAAGAAGTCGCTCCTGGCCGGACGCATCATCAGCGCCCTGCCGGCATTGTTCCTGCTTCTGGACAGCGTCGGGAAACTGATAAAGCCGAAGGAGGTAGTGGAAGGAAGCATTCAGCTCGGATATTCCGAGAGTGTCATTCTCCCTCTCGGAATTGTCCTGCTCGTGTGCGCCGTCCTCTACATAATTCCGCGCACCTCGGTTCTCGGGGCGATCCTGCTGACAGGTTATCTGGGTGGCGCTGTCGCCACTCACGTGCGTGTCGGCAATCCGCTCTTCACCCACACTCTCTTCCCTGTTTATATCGGAGCGCTGATCTGGGGTGGGCTTTTCCTGCGCGATGAGCGGCTGCGGGCGCTCATACCTTTGCGCAATTAGCCTCATCCTGGCACGCCATCTGCTGAAGAGCTTTTCGGAAAGCGCCTCGACGGCGCTTTCCGAGCGTCTCCACGATTTGAAGAGACGCCAACGCAACAATTGACAGGCAAATAGCGGAAGACCGGAGCGAACATCCTCGGTTTCGCTCCAATCATGCAGCGCTGGGCAGCGCCACCGACTCCCGACAGTCGTCCGCTAAATCCTGCGGCTCTCATCAGCAGAAAGGAAGCCAATATGACCAGGTACGCATTGCGCATCGCCACGATCTTCATCATCACCTATTCCCTTCTCTTCACACCGCCAATCGCTCGCGCTCAGGATCGCCCCACCGAAGCTGAAGCCAAACAGGCGAAGGAAGTCGCTGATCTCTTCCTGAAGCGACTCGAAGAGACGGGTGATTTCTCAAACGTCATTGACGAACTGTACGCCGGTGATTTCATCGAAAGGTACTTGCGGCAAAGAGCGCTCGAGGCTGAAGATTCAGATTCATCCTACGACATCACATTCGCGCCGGGACTCAGCTACAAGCCGGAGTTGTTGAAGCAGGCGACGGTGGATGACTGGCGACGGCTCTACATCACAACCCACAATTTCTTCTATCACGTTGTGGTCATCGGCATGAATAGGGCAGCCAACGACTATTTGAACGGTCGAGAGCCTGCGGATGAAATATTCGATGGCCTCATCCCACCAACCGTTATCACGCTTTTCAACAGTAACCCAATCCTGAAAGACGTTATTGGCGAAGATGAAAAGCCGATGTCAGTTGAGCCGACAGAGAGACCGCAACCCGACGAAGCCGAGGGGGAAGGTCAGCCGGATCCCGTTGCCCAGGAGGAAAAGCCACAAAGCGAAGCCGCTGGAAAGAAGAGCGGGCCAAAGTCCATTGAAACGCCGGAAGAGATGCGGAGCGTCACTGAAACTCTTCAGGAGGGCTTGAGGCTGCTGCTCGAAGCTCAGGACGACCACGCGCTGAAGTTGACGGACGAGGCGAAGAAGGCGTTCGAAAGGCTAATTGACCCGGAACGATTGGAGCCGAAGGTGTATGTCTCCGATAAAGAATGTCTCGGCGATCCTCCGGGCGCGCGCCACATAGATGTCCTGACGCCCGTTCCGTTCAACCTGATGCTCACAGAAGTAAACGGGAAGCAGAAAATCATGTGGGCCGCGCTGTTCGATGGCGATTGATGGCTGCGCAACGAAACTCGCCGATTGTCCCGCATCGCCGGGAGTGAAACTTTCTCGCAACATTCTGCGCTCTCCCGCCACTCACTCAACGTAAACAGATGATGAACACCTCCTCCGCGCGCTTTCAAACGCGCGGGGATTGGTGTTTTTACCCATCGTCCCACAAGCTTTTACGCAGATCATTTTCGGAACCGCCTTTTCCAAATCTCCGTATGGAGAGCCGGAATAATCGTTAATCAAGCCGGGATTCAAACGTTAAAGGATAGCGAAGGAGAAGTGATGAAGAAGAAATCGCGCAAGCTATGGTGGATCTTGGGCGCGCTCGTCATCCTGACCGGATCAGGTGTGACGGGCTTCGTCGTGATGTCGCGCCCGAAAAACGACATTGACTCGTCGCGTCTGGCCACGGTCGAACGCGGCGACATCGCGCGCTCGGTCGTCGCCACTGGCCGCATCGAGCCGATCACCAAAGTAGAAATCAAATCGAAAGCCAACGGCATCATCAAAGAGTTGAAAGTTCAGGTCGGCGATCTCGTGCAACCCGGAACGGTGCTGGCCGAACTCGACAAAGAAAACCTCGCCGCGCGCGTGCGAGAAGCAAAGGCCGCGCTGATCGGCGCGGAATCCAACCTCAAAGCCGCTCAAGCCCAACTCGAAAAGAACAAAGTCGAAGCCGAAGGCCCCGACGTGCCCTTCACCAAACGCAATTTCGAGCGCTCCGAAAAATTGCTGAAGGAAGGCGTGCTGCCGCAGCAATCATTCGACGATTCGCGCAGCGCGTATGAACTCGCATTGAATCGCCGGAACATCGCCCGCGCCCAGCTTTCAGTCAGCGAGGCCAAAGTCGCGCAGGCCAAAGCCGAAGTCGCGCAGGCGCAAGCCGCTGTTGATCGCGCCGAGGAAGAATTGAATTACGCGACGATCCGTTCGCCAATCGCCGGTATGGTTCTGTCGCGCGATGTCGAGATCGGCTCGCCCGTCTCTTCGATTTTGAATATGGGCGCGGCGGCCACGTTGTTGATGGCGCTCGGCGACATCAGCCAGGTTTACGTGCGCGGCAAAGTTGACGAGGCCGACATCGGAGTCGTCAAACTCAACCAGCCCTCTCGCATCAGGGTCGAAACGTTCAAGGACAAAACCTTCGACGGCAAGGTCACGCAGATTTCGCCGCTCGGCGTTGACAAAGACAACGTCGTGACGTTCGAGGTCAAAGTCTCGATCAACAATCCCGGCGCTCTGCTGCGCGCGAACATGACCGCCAACGCCGAGATCGTTTTGGAAGAGCATAAAGGCGTCCTGCTCATCCCCGAAAGCGCCGTGATTTACGACAACCAGCGCAACGCCTCTGTCGAATTCCCCGCGCCGGGCCAGCCCAAAGGCCGCGAGCGCAAGCCAGTCAAGGTGGGCATCAGCAACGGCACGCGGACCGAAGTGATCGAGGGCTTGGACGAAAAACAGCAAGTCATCCTTCAGTGAGGAATCACACTATGCAAAGCTGGAAAACCGACAAGTTGTTGAAAGTTATTCTGATTTGGACTGCGGCCACGGCGATCACCGTCTGGCTGCCGTTGATTCGCGGTTTGATGGATGGCGGCGCGTATCAGTGGGGCGGCGAGTTCTGGGGCTTCAGCGTTGGCGGGAACGGCGTCGGCGGCGATTACTGGCTGTTGCCTCTGCAAGCAGGTTTCGTGATCTGGCTTTTGTATCTGGGGTGGCGCGGGGCGCGGCGGCCTTTTCACTGGCTGTTGTTGCTCTGGCACATTCCGCTTGGCGTTTCGGCGATCTACAACTCGTTGCGCTTTCCTGAAAACTACCGCTTCCACGGCGACACGCTCGGCGTTGATGTCTCGCTGGCCTGGGTCGGGCCGCTGTTTTTCGGCGGCTTCGCGCTGCTCTCGCTGATCTGGGTCGTGCGCGATCTGCGCCGCAATCAGCCGCGAGCGATCATGCCGCTGCAACGCGCCAACCGCATTTTGCTTGCGATAATGCTCGCGCTTCTTCCGGTTCAATTCTTCCTGCTTCGATTCGGCGGGCAGCACGGAACGAACGACCAGATCGGAGTGTTGATGACGATGCTGCAATGGGTGGGATTGAACGTCGCGCTCGCCACAAACGGATCGAAGAAGGCTGAGGTCAGCCCGGCGTAGACGACTCTTTTATGCGAGAACTTCTGGCGCAAACTTACTCCAACTTGATGGCGCACAAGATGCGCAGCTTCCTGACGATGTTCGGCATCATCTGGGGCGTCATCTCGATTGTGCTGTTGTCGGCTCTCAGCGCGGGCTTTCAACAGGGCAACATGTACGTGCTGAAAGAACTCGGCAAAAACATCATCATCATCCGCAACGGGCGCACCAGCGCGCAGGCCGGCGGCGAACGCGCCGGCAAGCTCATCAGGTTGGACATCGGCGACGTTTACGCGTTGAAAGAAAAAGCCAGGCTGCTCGAACACGTCACGCCGGAGTTGATGCGCAGCGGCGTGAGCGCCAAGAGCGCGTTCAACGCCAGTTCGACGCAGATGAGCGGCGTCTGGCCCATCTACCAAAACATCCGCACCATCGAGGTTGATCGCGGGCGTTTGCTCAGCGATCAGGACAACCAGGAAGCCCGCCGCGTCGTCGTCATCGGCCACGAGATGTACAAACAACTCTTCGCCGACCGCGACGCCATCGGACAGCAGATTCAACTCAACGGAATTCCCTACACCGTCATCGGCCGCGTGCGGAAGAAAGAGCAGGACTCGAACTACACCGGCGCGGACAACAATCGGCTGTTTATGCCTTACGAAACGATGCGGAAGGATTTTCCGATGACCGGCGACAACGTCACGCCTGATCACGTCTCGGCCATCATCGCCGCGCCTTACGAACGTATCGCCGACGAGTTGAATCGCATCATCGAACGCGAAGGCAAGATCAACTTTGAAAAAATCGGCCCGGTCGAATCCGAAGTCCTCTCGATCATCGCGCCGCGCCACAACTTCGATCCGACAGACCGCGAGGCGCTCTCGATGTGGAACACGGCGCTCGAAACCGTCTTCTTCAACAAGATGATTTCGAGCATGCATGAGTTCTTCATCCTGGTGAGCATCATCACGCTCGCGCTCGGCGGCATCGGCGTGATGAACATCATGATGATTTCGGTCAAGGAGCGGACGAAAGAGATCGGCATCCGCAAAGCCCTGGGCGCGACTTCGAGCGCCGTGCAACGGCAATTTTTCAGCGAGGGATTGTTTCTGACTCTGTTGAGCGGAACGATTGGGTTGGGCGCCGGCATCGGATTATGCAAGCTGGTCAACCTGTTGCCGCTGCCCGCGCGCTTTTCGGGAATGATCATCACGTGGCAGACGGCGGCGTTCGCTGTCGGCGCGCTGGCGTTGATCGGAATCGCGGCGGCGACTTACCCGGCGCGGCGCGCGGCGGATATGCAGCCGATTGAGGCGTTGCGTTACGAGATGTGAGATGCGGGCGGTGGTATACTGCGCGCAAGGAGGAACAGTTATGACGCTGACAATTGACCTCAAACCTGAAATGGAAGCGGCTCTGCGCGAAGAAGCCGCCAAAGCCGGACTCGACGCCAGGCGTTTCATCCAGCGCGCTCTCGAAGAGCGATTGAAACGTCCTGTTAATGGCCATCCCGACATTCCGCCGCTGTCTAGTGAGGAGAGTAATTTGCTGCGGCAGATCAACGAATGGCTGCCATCAGAAACCTGGGATGAGTATCAAGAGCTACGGGAAAAATTTCGCGCGGAGACTCTGACTGAAGCGGAGCATCAACGGCTAACTGAAATTTACGACCAGATCGAAGTCATAAACGCTAAGCGGATCGGCTTCATTGCGGAACTGGCTCGCCTGCGTCGAATATCTTTGAAAGAGATGATGAGTCAATTGGGCATCGCGACTCCCGGCTATGAGTAAACCTCATTTACCCGCCGCGCTGAAGCAGGCCGTCTTTGAACGCGCTCACGAATTGAGTTGGTAACTAGAAGCTATGGTCATCAAGGAAGTCTTCATCCAAGCCATCCAAGCCCTCATCGGCCACCGCATCCGCGCTGCGATGACGATGACCGGCATCGCCTGGGGCATCGTCGCCGTCGTGCTGTTGATGGCTTACGGCAACGGTTTTCACAACGCGATCATGACCGGCTTTCATCGCGCCTTCAGCAACGGCACGGTCGTTGTCTGGAACGGGCAAACAAGCATGCAAGCGGGCGGCGAGCGCGCGGGCAAACGCATCCGGTTGAAAGAAGAAGATGTCGAAGCGGTTCGCCAACTCGGTCTGATCAAATACGCCAGCCCGGAATACGTCGAATACCTGCCGCTGGTTTACGGCTTGAAGCAAACGACATCGGCTGTTCGCGGCGTCGCGCCCGAATACGCCGAGATGCGAAGCGAGGTCGCCGAGTTCGGTCGCTTCATCAACGCCGAAGACACAGAGAAGCAGCGCCGCGTGATCTTCCTCGGCTCCGAAGTGGCCAAGAAGCTTTTCGGCGCCGCGCCCGCCGTCGGTCAAACGATTCGCGTCAACGGATTGTCGTTCGATGTCGTCGGCGTGCTGACGCAGAAGGTGAGTTTTTCAAACTACTACTCGCCCGATAAATACTCGGTCTTCATTCCCTACACGACGTTCAAGCAGGTTCACAGCCAGGACTATCTCGACAACCTTGTCTTTCAAACGCTGAGCGTCGCGCAGCACAACCAGGCGGTCAAACAGGTTCGCGAAACGCTTGCCGCGCGTCACGGCTTCAACCCGAAGGACGAGCGCGCCGTGACGATGAATGATTCGGTCGAGAACGCGAAGATGATCGGCGGCATCACCGGCGGATTGAAGATCGTGCTGAGCATCATCGGCGCGCTGACGTTGATGATCGGCGGCATCGGCGTGATGAACATCATGCTGGTCAGCGTCACCGAACGAACGCGCGAGATCGGCGTGCGGAAAGCGCTGGGCGCAAAACGCCGCCACATCCTCATTCAATTTCTGCTCGAAGCGCTGGTGATCACTTTCCTCGGCGGGTTGCTGGGGATTCTCTTCTCTTACTTGCTCGTGACGTTCGCTGGGCATCGCCCGTTCCTGGCTGAGTTGCTGGAAGACCCGACGCGGCAGACCGACATCTTCCTGGCGCTTTCAGGCGACGTCGTTCTAACCGCGACGAGCATTCTGATGATCGTTGGAATCTTCAGCGGGTTGTGGCCGGCGTTGCGCGCGTCGAAGACCGATCCGATCGAATCTCTGCGTTACGAGTGAGCGACTTCAGCCGCGCACCCTGAAGCTGCCGATTCATACACCGCATTCACTACCCGCAAATCATCAACACCAGATTCAATCGAAACGAACGGCTCGCGTCCATCGCGTACGGATTCCAGAAACACTCGGTGCTGGTTGAACTTATTTCGCCAATCGCCGAGCGGCGGCGCGATAACGGTCGTCACTTGCTGGGCCGCAGCCGCGCCTGGCGCAGCGGGAGAAACTTGACTGCTTGCGCCGGAATAGTTGACTACATGACCGGTGAAATCGCCTTCCAACGAGTCGAGCATCAGCGTCTGATTGCCGATGTATTCGCACGTCCCGCGCGTGCCGTGGATCGAAAGCTGTTCGCCCGCCGTGTTCCAGGCCATGTCAATCGTGGCCAGCGCGCCGTTTGAAAATTCCAGAATCGCGCAGGCGAGGTCTTCCCCTTCAACGCCGGGACAATGCTGATTCTTCGCCATCGCCATCACTCGTTCGACGCGCGCGCCCATCATCCACTTGAACAGATGAACGTAATGCACAGCGAGTTGAATGAAACACCCGCCGCCGGTCAATTCGATTGACGCGCGCCAGTTCGACTGCCCGTTGCGAACTTGTTGCGAAAGCGCAATCCCGCCACGGTGCATCAATCGCGCGTAAAGATGCGCGACGCCGCCGAACCAGCCACGTTGAATCATCTCGCGCAGGTCGTGCATCAGCGGTTGATCGAAATAGCTCAGATATAACCCGCTGACCACGCCGCGTTGCTTTGCTCGCCGGGCTGCTTCGACAATGGCTTCGGCGTCTTCGACCTTTGCAGCGACTGGTTTTTGCAGCAGGAGGTGTTTATTGGCTTCAAGCGTGGCGACAGCCTGCTCGCGGTGAAGATGATTCGGCGTGTTGATGACCACGACATCCACGTCGGGACTCAGCGCATCGTCGAAGTTCGAAGTCGCGCGCGGTTTGCCGTCGAGAGCCTCAACCGCTCGTTCGGCGCGTTCAATGTTCGCGTCAATGCACGACACGACTTCGACGAAATCCAGCTCGCGGTAAACGCTCAGGTAATGATCGCCGATGCCACCGCAGCCCACGAATGCGACTCGCAAATTGTTCATCTCTTACTTCCGGCTCGATCTCATCAATTCGTTGTAGCGACTCTCAAACCTGCGCGCCACGTACAGACACACATCCCACAGATCAGCCACCGGCTGACAGGTGTGCGGCAGCGTCGGCATGTAATTCGGCGGGCCGAATTCGGGATTGAATGTGAAATTCTCGGCTCCGGCTTTGAGCCGCGTGCGAACGATCTCGCCCCACCACGCCTCGTGCGCGGCGACCTGGCGCGACCATTCAGGCGCGCGCGGGTCGTTTACCTGCGGCCCTTCTTCGTGTCCGATGCGCCCGTGAACGTGGCGGGCGCGTGAAATGCAAAGCCGCATGTCTTCAACCTGATCTTCAATCAAACTCTCGCACACATTCACGAAGTGGCTGAAGTCGGCGTTGATGTGAAGCTCTGGGAATTCGCGCAGCAGGCGAGCCGTCGCCGAAGGCGTGAACATCGGACGCCCGCGATGTGTCTCGTGATTGACTTCGACGCCGATGCGCCGTTCGATCTCCAACGCTTCGGCGAAGAAGTTTTTTTGAACGTCGAACGGCCACCAGTCCTTGCCGCCGTGAACGGTGATCTTGAGCGGTTCAAGCGCGCGAGCCTGCTCGATCTTCGCGCGAAACAAATTGAAATGATCTTCGTAGCTCGCGCCGTCGGTGATTACCATCGCCACGAATTCCAGTTTGTGTTCGCGCAGTAGCCGCGTGAACAAGCCGATCTGATCGCCGGCTGGGACTTGCGCCTCGACGGCGGCATAACCGGCATCGGCGACTCGCCTGATCTTCTCTTCAAGCGAGCCTTCCATTCCCCAGAGACTTTTGACGAGTTTGAGTTTCATCTTGTTCAACAGGCGATGCCTTGGTTTTCGCCGCCCCAGATGGCGACGCGCTGTTCGGGCGTGATCGTTTGCGCGCCCGCCGGCTTGTAATGAAATTGCAAAGCGCGACGGCGCGACGACGTGAAATTGCTCGGCGTGCCGTGCGGGATATAGCTGTCGAAGATCAGACATCCGCCGGGCGGGAGCGGCGCGGCGACGCGGTGTTCGATCAAACCTTCCATCTCCGAATCGCAAATCTGCAGATCGCGAATCTGAAAATGAGGGAAGCCGCCGCGCCTGTGCCAACCCGGCATCACGCGCATGCAGCCGTTTTCAACTCCTGCCGGATCGAGCGCGATCCACACGCCAACGACGCGCGTCTCCGGCGTCAATTCAAAATAGGCGTGATCCTGATGCCAGGGCTTTTCTCGTCCCTGCGGCGGTTTGATCAACGCCATGTCCTGAAACATCACTGGCGGCGCATCGAGCAGTTTTTCAATCAGGGCCAGCAATTGCGGCTTGTGCGCGATGGCTTTCAAACGCGGCTCGTAATCAACGAAGTAAAGCAGACGCCGGACTGAATCCAATCTCTCGTCGAAACTCAATCCATCCAATTTGCCGCGCGTGTCGTGGCGGAACTGAATGTTCTGAAATTCCGGGACGCGACCCGCGATCAGGTGGTTCAAGCCATCAAACGCCACTTGAATCTCCTCAGGCGTGAACGCGTCACGCACGGCGATGAAGCCTTGTTCGTGATAACGCGCGATGTCGGCTTCAGTCACGGCTTCAAGCCCGCCAATCGTTTCGGCGATGCCGGCGTAGTCGTACAGGTCGGCGGCGTGCGGCGCAGCCTCGCTGTCAAAACTGATCTCATTCGGAACTGGCATAAGTCTCTCCAGACTCCTGGGAGCGCACGCGTCTCCGCATGCGCCTCCGGAGTGAATCAAAACATATCCGGCTTTTCCAAAGCCTGCTGGGTGAACATGTCTTCCTTCAACCCCGTGTTGAAGCGAACATCTTCGAGCGTCAGAATCGTCTTCGTGCCTTCGACGGGCGTGCTCATCTCGACGCGCCGCGCGACCCAGATGCCGGAGATTTTTTCCAGATTTCCGGCTTTCAAGATGCGCTGCTTCTGTCCCTGCTTGTCGTACATCTCGGCTAATACCGTATAAGGCACGTCTTGCGGTGTCCAGATGTAGATGTATGCGTACTGCGATTTGTCAGGCGACACCGGGCGAGCTTCAATCTTCCAGGTCCTGCGCCCGTCAACCACCTCGCCTTCGCCGATCAATTTGTAGGTGAAATCGTCCAGCACGCGCTCGGCCATATCTTCGTTGGTGAAATCCGTGCCAATGAAGCGTTGGCGACGCTCCTGAGCGGCGATGCGGCGGACGCGCTGAATCGCTGGCGTGTAAAGCCACTGCCGATCCGCCGCGCCGCCTTCGTTGATGGAAAGCAAACCGACGCCCCGCACTTCGGGCGGATCGGTGAATCGCGCGAGGGTCTTGCTGTTGCCGAGGCCGCCGATTTTGCGCATCGTGAATTTCTTGCTGCGCACGGTTCCCTTCTTGTCCACCACGTCCATCTTCCCGCGCCAGATGGTGTCGCGGCTGGTGTCCTGCTTGTAAACGGCGTCCATGATTTTCCGGGCGTCCTGCGCCTGAGCGACTCCGGCGAAGGCCAGAAAACAAAAGATAAAAAGGAATAAGGTCTTGTTCAAAATCATCGTTAAATCCTCAATGCAATGTCGTCACTTGAGCATGATGTTTTTCGACCCTGACTTGCCGCTGGAAAACCCGGTAGTAATGTCCCCGGCGTTCCAGCAATTCTTCATGCGTTCCTTGTTCGATCAACCGGCTGTTTTTCAAAACCAGGATCAGGTCGAAATTTTCCATCGCGGTGAAATGGTGCGCGATGACCAACGTGGTCTTGCCGCTCAGCAATTGTTCCAGAGCGCCGTGAATCAAAGCCTCTGATTCCGTGTCAACGGCTGAAGTCGGCTCGTCGAGAATCAACGTCGAGGGACGCTTGATGATCGCGCGCGCCAGACAGACGCGCTGGCGCTGGCCACCCGAAAGCGTCGCGCCTCGTTCGCCGATGACCGTGTCGTAGCCTTCCGGCAGAGTCATGATGAAGTCGTGCGCATAGGCCTGCCGCGCGGCCTCGACGATTTCCTCGCGTGAAGCCTCCGGCTTGCCGTAAGCGATGTTCTCGCGGATCGAAGCGCCGAAGAGAATCGAGTCCTGCAAGACGACGCCGATTTCGCGGCGCAAACTTCCGCGTCTGTACCGCCTGATGTCCACTCCGTCAACTCTGATCTCGCCCGAACGCGCGTCGTAAAATCGCAGCAACAAGCTGGCGACGGTTGATTTGCCAGAACCTGAAGGGCCGACCAAAGCGACGCGCTGCCCGGGACGGATGGCGAATGAAACGTCGTCCAGAACCTTCCTGCCGTTTCCGTAATCGAACGAGACGCGGTCGAAAACGATCTCGCCTTTGAGTCGCGGCGCCTCGATCGCCTGAGCGTCGTCGCGGCCTTCAGGCTCCGTCTCGAAGATGTCTTGAATGCGCCGGACGCTGACCGTCGCGCGTGAATATCGCGTCGAGAGCTTGGCCAGATTGCGCAGCGGTTTGTACATATCGGTCAAATAGGCCGTGAAAATCAACACGTCGCCGGGCGTCATCTCGTTTCGCAGCGCTAGCAGCGCGCCGAACAGCACAGTCGCCCACAAACCAACGGCCTTGATCAATTCGAGCGAGCGCATCGCGCCAGCGGCCAATCGCTCGGCCTCGATCCCTTCTTCCAGCGTCCGCGCGCTCTCGGTGTCGAACCGTTCCTGCTCGTATCGTTCGCGCCCGTAAGCCTTGACCAGCGGAACCGAAGTCAGTACCTCGCTGATCCGCGCCGCGATTTTCCCCTCGCGCTCACGCTGCTTTCTGGCGGTGTCTTTGAGCCGCCGATAGACGGAAGCCAGCGAATAGAAAAGAATCGGAAGCGTCGCCAGCGCGATCAGACTGAGCTTCCAGTTGAGCAGAAACATGATTACGAACATCCCGACGACTGTCAGCAGTTGAGAAACCGCCGTCATCACCGATTCAGCGAAGGTGTCCTTCAGGACCTCGGTCTCGGTCGTGACGCTGTTGAGCAGTTCGCCCGAACGCGCGCGGTTGTGGAAATAGAGAGATAGCCCCTGCAAGTGCGAAAACAATTCCCGCCGCATAATGTGCGCCATCTGATAACCGATGCGCGAGGTCTGATAAAGCTGGAAGTAATCGAACAGGCTCTTGCCGGCGGCGAACAGAACGATGCTCAGCGAGATCACGAAGACAGCGGCAAACTCGCCTTGCGCCAACAGGCCGCCGAGCCACGCCAGCGCGGGCGGAAGCGGTTTGTCCAGCAGGATGTAATCGAAGATGATCTTCAGCGGCCACGGCGCGAGCAGTTCCATCAGCGTGAACCCGATGATGCACAACAACGCCGCCGCCAGGCTGCGGCGCATCTCGCGCAGGTGCGCGCTGACGATTTCACGGACGTTGGGCGATTGCTTTTTCGTCATACTGCTCTTGCTCAGGCATGCGGCTTGGTAAAGCAAAAAATAACGCTGCGAATTCTGTGAGCAATGTTCACCGCAGAGGCGCAGAGAACGCAGAGGAAACGCGGAGGCCACAAGAAAACCCCTCCTCTTATCTTCTCCTCTGCGAAGCCTCCGCGTTCTCTGCGTCTCTGCGGTGAATCGAAGACTACTTGTTCAGATCTTCCTGTGATGGGTCATCACCCAAACGCAACAAGCTTTGAAAAGTGTGAAAGCGGACGTCCGGAGACGACGCGAACGCGTCCAGCACGGCGTCTAAAAAAGTGAAAGCCTGCTCGTCCATCACCTTGTGATGCAGCATCACGCCGATTGTTTGTTGTCGCGCCAACTGAGCGCTCAGTTCGTCAACGATCTCCTCCGCAGATTTCAAGCTCGCGCCGTCTAGCCAGTTGAACAAATCCAGCGTGATCGAAATCTCCTTGAAACGGTATCCGGTCACAACAGAGCTTCCCTGCTTAGCCGAAAGCGCGCGAAAGCCGAGTTGATCGAGCGCGCGATGGGTGTCCGCAACGCAACGATTCCAGGGCGGGATGAAAACCGGAAACCAATCGGAGCCGAACGCCTCAGTCATTCGCTCCTGTCCCCGCGCGATGTCCGCCAGTTGTTCAGCGTAAGTTCGGCCTGGGCCGAACTCGCATTTCCGCCCTTCGCGCTCGTGATTTAGATGCAGCCAGCCGTGCTGATTCAATTCGATCAACGCTGGCGCGGCGCTGACCGATTGCGCCAGCAGTTCGCCGCCCGCCGCTGTCAACCGTCCCGGAATCACACCAAGATTTATCGGCGCCTCCCGGCGCAGGAAAATTTCCAACAATCGCCGCAACGTCGCTTCGTCTTCATCCACATCGTCGTCACGAAAGAACAGGTTCAGCGGATCGCTCTGCTGTTGACGCCGCGCAAGCGCCGCTTTCAGTTGATCGAATGGAGAATTCATTGATCGCTTATTTTCCCCGCCAGCAAGGCCGCCAGCAATTCCGCCGTTCGCGGCGCGCCTTGCAAATCGAGCGCGAATGATGGAGAGGGCGGCGGCAAACTGAGACAGCGGACGATCTCCGCCGCCAGGTAATCGGGTTCAAGCCGCGCGGGGTCGAGCATGCTGACGCAGCCCAACCCTTCCAGCTTGCGCGCGCGCCGCGTCTGCTCGTCATTCTCATGCTCGTTGAACGGCCAGACCAGCGCCCGAACGCCCGACGACAAAATATCCATGCACGTGTTGTAACCCGCCATGCTGATCGAAAGGTCAGCCTGCCGAAGACAGGTCAGAAATTGTGTCGTGTGGCGTTGAAGAATAACGTGCGAAAGCCCCTCGACGCGCCGCCGCAGGCTTTCAAACTGCTCGTCCGGCATGTGCGGCCCGGTGAGGATATGCAACCTGTGCGGCGCAGAAAGCCGCGTCTCCGCATCCAACGCGCAGACGATCAATTCGTGTCCAACGCGCCCGCCGCCGATGCTCACCACGATGAGCGGATCAGTCTCAACTCGCGGCTTAGGCTTGTCGTGCGACGGTTGAGCGACATAGCCGGTGTACCGCACAGCGCAATTGAGCCTGTCCACGCTCCCGAAAGTTTCTTCCAACCGCTGCAAACGCGGGTCGGCGTGAACCAGCAACAGGTCGAAGTATTGATTCATCACGGCGCAAACTTCCGCTTCGTAACGCGCCTGATCGGGCCTCCGCACCAGAATGTCGCGCAGGCTGCAAACGATCTTCACCTCGGGCCGCGCATCGCGCGCGTGAGCCAGCAAAGGCAGCAGCTCGAAATTGAATTTCTTCCTGCCGAATGGAAACAGCTCGATCAACAGAACGTCCGGCGCGAAACGGCCGAAGGCTTCGAGCGCCGCGTCTTTCCTGCGCGCTTGAATTTCCGGCAGGCTGTCCGAACTGTTGACCGCATACAACCGCTGAAAACTGGCGTCTGATTTGATCGCCGGCAGGTAAACCACTTCAACCCAATCGGGCAGATCGAAGCCGGGCACAAATTCGCCTCCGTACAAAAAACAGACCTCGAAATCGCGCAGCGCGTAGAGCAGTTCGCGGCTGCGGATGAAGTGGCCTATGCCAAGCAAAGACTGGCAATAAAACAACACTCGCTTTTTCATACCAGGCAATCTAGAAACAACCGATGCAGCTTCTGAATATTCGCTTCCGCGTCGAACAATCGGCAGACCTTCTCCCGCGCGGCGGCGCCCAGCTTTCGCCTCAACGCTGGCGCGTCTAATAGCTCGGCGATGGCGTCGGCCAATGCCCGCGCGTCCTTTTGCGGGGCCAGCAAACCGCTCACGCCGTGTTCGATCAATTCCGGAATGCCTGAAATGTTCGTGGAAACCACCGGCAACCCCATCGCCATCGCTTCGACCAGCACGTTGGGGATGCCGTCGCGGTCGTCATTCTCGGTGATTTGGCAGGGCAGAGTGAAGAGCGTGGCTCGTTGATAAATCAGCCGCAGCTCTTCCTGCGTGACGGCGGGCCGCAGCTTCACCGCGTCCTCCAATTCCAATTCGTGAATCAACGAAGCGACTCGCTGCGCGGCGGCTCCCGCGCCGCCGACTATTTGACATTGAAACCGATAACCCCGGTCTTTCAATAACCGGCAAGCTTCGATCAGAAATGGAAAACCTTTTTTCTCGACAAGGCGGCCAACAGAGAGCAGCGTGGGCGTCGCTGGCTCTTTCGCTGCATCGAGCGGGGCAAACTGCCGCGTATCCAGGCCGTGATAGATCGTGTGAATCGGCGTGTCGTTCACGCCCAACGCCGCCAGATGCGCCTGATTCGCCTTGACGCATGTCACGACGAATTTCGCTCGTCGCATCTTGGTTTGCAGCAGGTCACCGGGATTCAACGCGCGCACGTAAATATCTTTGGCGTGCGCGGTGAAGCTGAACGGAAGGCCGCAAAGCTGGCTGGTGAACATCGCCACAGTCGTTGATGTGTGACAGAAATGCGCGTGCAGATGGCGAACCGCGCCTTTCGCCAACGCCTGTTGCGCGATGTAGCCGGCCTGCAAAAACTCTTTGAAAAAAGCCGTCTCCGGCTGCCGCCACGAACCACGACGATGTTTGAAAGCAAGCCGGAACGCCGCCAGCAAAGTCTTCGCGTAAGCGCCGGGCCGCGCTTTCAGCAATCGCCAATGGCTGTCGAAAAATTTCGGCGCGTTCAACCGCAGCCAGGCGGGAAAAGGTGTTTCACTGAGTGATGTGAGTTGCGGCAGATGATGGATAGGCGCGCGCGTGGCGTCCACCACAGCGTGGCGCTGAGGATCATTCCTTTCCAGAATGGAAAAGAGCCTCAGCTTCAATCCCAATTTTTCCAGCAGATAAATTTCGTTCGCAATGAACGTTTCGGACATGCGTGGATAGCTCTTCAGGATGTAACCAATCTCGCCTTCGACCGGCGCGTCGGTTTTCCGAACCGTCTCCGCGCTATTCATATCCGATGGCCTCGACCACTTTCAAATTCACGGCTCTGCGCGCGGGCCACCACGCAGCCACGAGCGCGATGGCCAGCACAACGGGCGTCGCGACGAAAATGATCCAGGCCGGAAACGCGAACGGGATCGTGTATCCGCCGATCATCGCCGCCGCAGTCCGCGTCAGAAAATATGTGCAGAACACGCCCGCGATGGCCGCCGTCACGATGCCGATGACGCCGATCACCACCGCTTCGAGCAGGATCATTTTGCGCAACTGACCGCGCAAGCCGCCGATGGCGCGGATCACGCCCAGTTCGCGTTTTCGTTCGGCGGTCGAGATGATCAACGCGTTGACGATGCCCAGCGCGGCGGTGAAGATGGCGACCAGCATCTGCATGTACATCATCGAGAAAAACTGATCGAGCAGCTTCAAAATCCACGCGCGCCACTCCTCCTGCGTGTAAATGAATGCGCGTTGCTGTCCACGGAGCGCGCGCTGCAACTCGCTCTTGAACGCGTCACGCTCGACGCCCGGCGCCAGGTTGACATTGATGATGTCAATCGCCGGATCGTTCCAGTAACGTTTGTAGAGATCGCGTTCAAGAAAGATGCAGCCCTTCTCTGAAGTGTAATCTTCGACGACGCCGACGATTGGGTAATCGAACGGCTCGGTCGGCGTTGGCAGCTTGACGCGGTCGCCAACCCACAGGCCGTAGCGGTTGGCGAAATTGTGCGAGACCATCACGCCTTCGCCTTTCGTCATCCGCTCGCGGACGGTCGCAGCGTCCGCGCCCTGAACCTGAAGCCTCATGCGCGCAAACCATCCGTCGAATTCCAACGCGACGATGGCCACCGAATCATCCGCGTATGGCAGAAAAAGGAAACGAACATTTTCCAAACGCGTGACGCCGGGCAGCGCCGCGATCTTGCGCGACAACGCCTCGTCGAAATGCCAGGTTCGTGACCGCGCGCCCTCATTCGTCGTCACGACCAGATCGGCGTTGATCGCCTGTTTCATCCAGCGGTCGAAGGTGTCTTTCTGGCTCTGGACGTAAGCGCCCGTTGCGAAGACGAACATCAATCCGATCATCAGCGCGCCGACAGTGGCCGATGTCCTGCGCGGCGCCTGAATCATCGAATCAACAGCCAGCGCGCCCTCAGCGCCGAACACGCGATCCATCAACGGTCGCAACACGCGCGCGATCAATTCCGACAGCTTCGGCAGCGCGGCGATCATTCCGAAAATGATCAAGATGACGTAGGAAAATTGAATGTAGAGATCGGCGCGCAACGGCGCGAAACGGATCAACGCCAACCCCGCCAGAACCATCAGGGCGCCCGCGACCAGCCGCGTCGTCCCCAGCACAGTTTCGCGCTGCCGGTTTTCGATGTTGTGCAGCGCCATCGCCGGATCGAGTTGCGACGCGGCGCGCGAAGGCATCCACGCTGCGACGATTGAAGCCGCAACGCCCAGCGCGAACGACAGCAGCGCGAAATCCCAGCGAAAGACAGGCGCTTGCCGCGTCGAGACCAATCCGAAAAGCTGATCGGCGATTGAACTCATCACGAACTCAACGCCGATTGAAAGCCCGAAACCGAGCGCGACGCCAATCGCGCTTCCGATCAAACCCATCACCGCCGCTTCGCCCAGAAACATCCGCTGCACGTTCTTCCGCTCGACGCCGATGGCGCGCAACACGCCTATCTCTTTCCAGCGTTGATTGACCGAGATGCTGAACGTGTTGAAGATGATGAACATCCCAACGAGCAGCGCGATCAAACTGGTCACGGTCATCCCGATGTTCATTCCCTTGACCGTGCTCTCCAAGCCCTGCCCGCGCGACGACGGGCGTTCAATCTCCAACCCGGCAGGCAAACGCTCGCGCAAACGCCGCTGCACCTCTTCGACGGCGACATCCGGCTCGTTCATCAAATCAATGCGGTCGAAATTCCTGCCGCGTCCGAAAACGAACTGCGCGTTGAAGACGTCCATCACCGCGATCTGCCCGCCGAAGACTTCGCCCAGGCCCGACGGCTTGAAGATGCCGCGAATGGTGAAATCCTTTTTGCCCTGCGAAGTGAACAGCGGCAGCTTGTCGCCTTCTTTCAAATTGTGCTTGTCGGCGAATGTGCGCGCTACGAGGATCGTATCGGGTTGAGCGAGCGCGACCAGCGGATCGCCGATCTCGCTGTTGGCTTCGTCAAATTGATATTCGCGCAATTCGCCGTCGCCCAGCATGTCAACGCCGACGATCATCAGATTGCCTTCGTCCTCGAACGCCGTGTGCGCGACGACCTCGATGGCAGGTTCGGCGATCTTCACGCCCGGCGTGTCTTTGACCGTGTCCCAGACGCTTTCGGGAAAGCCGGATTCGCCAGCCGAAATTTGCAGCGTCGCTTTGCCCGCGACCTTTTCAATCGTCGTCGTCAGCGAATTGAGCAGCGTCACATTGGCCGTGCGCACGGCGAAAAACACCGCCACGCCGAGCGCGATGCCGAGCAGCGTCAACAGGGTGCGCAGCCGATGCCGCCGCCACTGCTTCCACGTGATGTTCGCGAGAGCGGTAATCATCCCACCGCCTCCGCCGAAGCCCGCGCGCGTTCCTCTTTAACCACGCTGCCATCGCGCAGTCTCACGATGCGGTCACAATGCGCGGCGGCCTCTTCGTTGTGCGTGACCATCAGGATCGTCGTGTTGAATTCACGATGCAGATCGTCGAGCAGCTTCAGAATCTCCTCGCCGGTCTTTGAATCCAGATTGCCCGTCGGCTCGTCAGCCAGCAGGATCGGCGGCTGGAAGATCAACGCGCGCGCGATTGCGATCCGCTGCCGCTCGCCGCCCGACATCTCGTCGGGCCGGTGCGTGACGCGCCCGCCCAATCCAACCCGCTCCAGCATCGCATTCGCGCGCCGATCCGCTTCTCTGCGCGACAATCCTTGCAGCCTGAGCGGCAGCGAGACGTTTTCAATCGCGGTCAAAGTTGACAGCAGATTGAACGTCTGGAAAACCATCCCGATCTTTTCGCGCCGCAACCGCGTCCGCGCGTCGTCATCGAGCGAGGCGATATTCACCCCGTCAATATTGACCGCGCCCGCAGTCGGCTCGTCCAAGCCGCAGATCAAATTCAGCAGCGTTGATTTGCCGGAACCCGACGGCCCCATCACCGCGACGCGCTCGCCGCGATCAATCATCAAGCTCACGTTGTCGAGCGCGCGAACGAGCTTGCCGTCGCCGTAATCGCGCGAAACGTTTTCTAGTTGGATCATAAATTCAATGGAAGAGAGATAACGGAAAAGACGGAAATAACGGAAAAGACGGAAAGCCTTTCCAAAAAGATTCCGTTTGTTCCGTTATTTCCGTCTTTTCCGTTATCTCCACCTTTTCTCAATTACAGATTCTCCAGAATGAACTTGAGCATCATCTCGCGCATGTGCCTGACCAGTCGCGGGTCGCCGACTCCGTGCCGCGATCTCGGATAGATCATGAACTCGAACTGCTTGTCGGCTTTCTGCAATTCGTAAATGAACTGGATCGAGTTCTGGATATGCACGTTGTCGTCAATCGCGCCGTGAATCAGCAGCATCCTGCCGTTGAAATTCTTCGCCGCTTTGACGACCGAACTCTTTTCGTAGCCTTCCGGATTGTTCTGCGGCGTGGCCATGTATCGTTCGGTGTAGATCGTGTCGTAAAGATGCCAGTCGGTGACAGGCGCGCCGACGATCCCCACCTTCCACGCGGTCGAATGCGTCAGCGCGAATGAAGTCATGTATCCGCCGTAGCTCCACCCGTTCAGCCCGATACGCGAGCCGTCAACGTAAGGCTGTTGTTTAAGGTAAGCCACGCTATCTTCCAGATCGCGCAGTTCCAGTTCGCCCAGGTTTTTATAAATCGGCCAGGCCGATTCGATGCCCTTGCCACTGGCCGAGCGGTTGTCGCAAATCCAGACGATGTAGCCTTTCTGCGCCAGCAGTTGATGCCACATATTGCCCAGCCCGGCGAAGAACGTGTTGCGAACCTGCGGCGCGTGCGGGCCGCTGTAAGTGTGCTGGAAGACCGGATACTTCTTCTTCGGGTCGAAATCCGGCGGCTTGATCATCATCGCTTCCATCACGAAGCCATCGCGTGTCTTGACCTGCATGAATTCCGGCTTGCTCAAGCGATACTGCGCGAGCGCCGCGACCTTGTTCTCGTCAATCACGCGGACGATTTTGCCATCGGACGAATGCAGTCGAACCTGCGTCGGCGTCACCGCGTCGCTCCACGTGTCAATGAAAAGACTGAACGCCGGATTGAAGTTGGCGTTGTGCGTGCCGGGCGCTTCGGTCAATCGCTGCATTCCGCCGCCGTCGAGCTTGATTCGATAAGCGTCGCCACCGATGGGGCTGCGTTCCGTGCCTGAAAAATATATCCAGCCGCCGGCTTCATCAATGCCGTGAAACGTCCGCGCTTCCCACTTGCCCGAAGTGACCGCGCGATGCTCTTTGCAATCGGCGGAGTAATGATAGATGTGTTCCCAGCCGGTGCGCTCGCTCATCCAGAGAAACGATCCGTCTTTGAGCCAGTACGGGCCGTGATTGTCGTCCGTGTTCACCCACGGGCCAGAAGTTTCGCGGAACGCCGTCTCCACTTTGCCCGTTGCGGGATCGGCGAAGTTTAAATCCATCCAGGTCTGCTCGCGATTGCTGATCGAAAAAACAATCTTCCTGCTGTCCGGCTTCCAATCCACGCGAGCGATCAACGGCTCGACGTTTTGATATTTGAACAGATCTATCCACCGCGTCGCGCCTCCGGCCACGTTGACCACGCCGAGACGGGCCGTCGGATTCGGCATCCCGGATTTCGGATAGGCGTAAATTTCCAGGTTCTGCTGATTCGGGATTTGATCAACAATGGTGAAGTCTTTGACCGCGGACTCGTCCAACTGCAAATAAACGATCTTCGACGCGTCGGGACTCCACCAGTAACCTTTGAAATTGCCACGCCCGTAAAGCTCTTCCTGATAGACCCAATCCAGCCGCCCGTTGAAAAGCTTTGAATTTCCGTCGAGAGTCAACGAACGTTCGCGCTGCGTGGCGATGTCAACGACGTAGATGTTGTAGCTCTTGACGAAGCTGACCATCCGCCCATCGGGGCTGAACTCTTCACCGACCTCATCGTCGGCGGTGTTGGTCAACCGGACCGCTTCGTCGCTTCCGAATTTGTAGTAGAAAAGATCGTTGGCGTAATTGATCAGCACAGCCGAGCGATCATCATTCAAATGCGGGCCAAAGCCAGTTTGAGCCACGATCTGTTTGGCGTCATCGGCGCTGATGCCCGGCAGCCTGGCGAAAGCGGCTTCCATCTTCGCGGCGTCGAACAGCGGCGCCGCCTCGCCAGTCAGCGCGTTCACCTTGCGATTGCCTTGCAGGTAATGTTTGTCGTCGAGCCAGGTCAGGCCGAATGGCGGATTGCCGCTGAAATTGACGCGCTTCTGCGGATCGTAAATGTCGTCGAGCGTGAGCAGTTTGCCCTGAGCGGAAACAAGAGCGTTGAGAAACAGAATCGCGGAGAGAAGGAAGAGGAATCGTGCGCTGGCGCGTGTCATTATTTATGCCTCCGTGCTGTGAATTGCGGCGTCGGGTTGAAATGCTTGTTGTCTCTGGCGGAAATTGAAACGATGTTGATCGCTGCGTCTTTGATGAACCATCAACCTGTCAGGCGGGTTATGCTACTACCGGCTGTGGGGCCTTGCAAGGAGTGCTCGGTTGACTGGCCTGCTGGCCGTAACCACCCGGCTAGTGATGGCTGTGTGATGGTCTCCAATCGCGGAGATGGAATGACTGGCTGATCTCGTTGAAGAGCATGCGCTCTTTAACATTGCGGACTTGGCTCGATCGGGGCGGGTCAATTTTAATTTTTCGGAATGGATCACTTTTACATTTTCATTCACAAGCTGAACGTAGTTGATCTGCCGCAGCACGTTCCCGTTGTTATCCGCGCTGTTGGCGAACGCGTTCCAACCGTCGCGCGCCGTCGTGCCGTAATAGAAAACCAAAGCTCCTCGGCTCCAATTCCATTCGTCGCTCGAACTGTCGCCGAGGCGAATGTCCACCAGTTGCAGCCGGTTGTTGTAATGCAGGTTGTGATAGAGATTGGCGGTCGTGCCGAATCGCTCTCTGGCCATCTGCCCGGCGGCGTTGTAGCTGATCGTGTCGGCATAAGTGTAAGACGATCCGCCCAGATTGCCGCCTGCGCTCGCCAACCTTCCGCTCGCGCCGTAGCTATAACTGACGCTGCGGCCGGATTGAGGATAGCCTTGCGTCAGGGCGTGCCCGGCCAGGTCATACGTGCGCGTGGATTGAAAGTCTTTCCACGTCACGCCGTCGTTGGCCAGGAAACCTTGCGATTGGCTGGTGACGCGGCCCACCGCGTCGTATCCGCCGATGACCAGCCGCGAGTAACCCGCCCCGCCCGTCGCTGGATTCGCCGTGTAGTTGAAATTGTAATAGAACCGCCCCTTGCCATTGCTGATCGCGCCGTCGTAATGGCGTTCGAGCGCGGGCGTCACGCCATCGTTATAGCTTGCCCAGATATTGCGGTTGATCGCGTCGTACCCATAACTGGTCGTCGTGTTGCGCGGATCAACCTTGCTGGTCAGGTTCCCGTTCGAGTCGTAAACATACTTCAACGCCCATTGCGTATTGCCGGTCGCCTGGTCTGACGGCGGC
>WBZO01001554.1_pt1 | contig 34935 bp, 31 predicted proteins | sample 5204261 | NCBI WGS metagenome assembly WBZO01 (sample SAMN12412400, study PRJNA552823) | activated sludge metagenome | isolation source: activated sludge from anammox sidestream of wastewater treatment plant... | place: USA: North Carolina | collected 2017-09
CCTCATCGCCCCGTTTCCGCCGGGGCACGTGCGCGCCCTCTTCGGGCTTGGGTGCTTCTGGGGCGCCGAACGCAAGTTCTGGCAGATGCCGGGCGTCTTCACCACTGCGGTGGGCTACGCCGCCGGCATCACGCCAAATCCCACCTACCGGGAAGTGTGCACAGGACTGACCGGCCACAACGAAGTGGTCCTGGTGGTGTTCGACCCGAAGGTGACGACGTACGGAGCGCTCCTCCGCACGTTCTGGGAAAGCCACGATCCTACCCAGGGCATGCGGCAAGGAAACGACGTTGGCACGCAGTACCGGTCAGGGATCTACTACTTCGACGACGACCAGCGGGCGGCTGCGGAACAATCACGCTCGGCCTACGCCGGTGAACTGGCGGCCGCGGGGTACGGGCCCATTACCACCGAGGTCCTGCCGGCACCCGAGTTCTACTATGCGGAGGACTACCATCAGCAGTACCTCTCGAAGAACCCGAACGGCTACTGCGGCCTCGGTGGCACGGGGATCGCCTGCCCAGCCGGAGTCGACACCACGGCAAGACTCTGACCGGCACGCCCGCGACGGCTGCGCCCTGCCGTGCTACTGGAACCCCTCCCGATAGATCCGACGATCCCCGAGGTCGTCGCCGCCCTCGACCAGCACCGGGCCGCGATCGTGATTGCGGCACCCGGCGCTGGCAAGACCACGCGGGTTCCACCTGCGCTGGTCGACACCGGAAGGGTCATCCTCCTCCAGCCACGCCGATCGGCTGCACGCGCGATCGCAAGACGCATCGCCGAGGAGCGTAACTGGCGCCTCGGCGTTGAGGTCGGCTGGCACATCCGCGGCGACAAGCACTTCAACCAGAACACCGCGCTCCTCGTCGCCACCGAGGGCATCCTCACGGCGCGGCTTCAGTCGGATCCCCTCCTCGCCGACTTCAGCACCATCGTCCTGGACGAGTTCCACGAGCGCAGCATCCACGCGGAAACAGCGGTCGCGCTCGCGAAGCAGGCGCTGCTGGCGCGTGACGACCTCAGGCTGGTCGTGATGTCCGCCACCATCGATGCGGAACCGCTGGCGTCGTACCTCTGGAACTGTCCCATCATTCGTGCGGGCGGCGTCACCCATCCGCTGACCGTCACGTACATGCCGGACCAACCCGTGTCGGCGCTCGCCGCGCGTGCACTCACGGAAACGACCGGCCACGTCCTCTGGTTCCAGCCCGGCGCCGGCGAGATCAACCGCTGCATCGCTGACCTCGCCGCAACAGTGGGAGACAGGTGCGACGTCCTGCCCCTGCACGGTTCGCTTCCAGCCGACGAGCAGGACCGCGCCATCCAGCCGAGCGCACGCCGCCGCATCATTGTTTGCAGCAACATCGCGGAGACGTCAATCACGGTACCGGGGGTCACGGCGGTCGTCGACACCGGGCTCGAGAAGGTCGCCAGGTACGACGCAAGCCGTGGCATCGACACGCTCAACAAGGAGCGCATCTCGCGTGCTTCGGCCGACCAGCGCGCAGGCCGCGCGGCCAGAACCGGGCCGGGCGTCGCGTACCGAATGTGGGGCGGCGCAGACCGGTTGAAACCGTACCGCGAGCCGGATATCCGGCGCGTCGACCTCTCCGGCGTGGCGCTCGCAATCCTTGCGTGGGGTGGTGACCCGCTCACGCTCGACTGGTTCGAGCCGCCCTCCGGGCCAACCCTCGCGTCGGCCCTCGAGTTGCTCGCGCGGCTTGGCGCAACAGACCGTGGCCGCCTGACCCGCATCGGCGAGGACATGGCGCGGATGGCCCTCCCTCCCCGTCTGGCGAGGGTCGTCATCGCTGCGGGCTACCACACCGACGCCATCCGTCTCGCCTCCGTCCTCGCCGACGGCTATCTCGATCCTCGTCGCAACCCCAGCTCCGACGTCATGGCTGCGCTCGACGCCTGGGCCTCCGCCCCCGCACATGTTCGCCAGCAGGCAACGCAGCTCGAACGGGAGTTCGGGAATCGGCGCGAGTCCGAGCGCCCTCGGTCATCGCTGAACGAAGCCGATCTGCGACGCGCGCTGCTGGCGGGTTATCCAGACCGCGTGGCCAAGCGACGGGTTCAAGGCGACGACCGGTTCCTGCTCGCGTCAGGCACCGGCGCAGTGCTCGAACACGGCGCCAGCCTTCGCCAAGCCGACATGATCGTGGCGCTGGACGTCATGCGGTCGCTCCATGGCGGCGTGGCCGACGGCAGGATACGCCTGGCCAGCAGCATCGACCCGGAGTGGCTCACGCCCACGAGCACCAGCCTCGAGCACGACATCGACGAGCGCGGTGACGTCTGCGCGAAACAGATCGCCACGTATGGAGCCATCCGCCTGCAGGAGTCGCGGGTGCCCCCAGACCCTGAACGCGCGTCGGAGGTCCTTGCGCGAGAGTGGCTCTCGAGGCCCCTCGCCGAAGACACGCAGCAATTGCTGCGTCGCCTGCGATTCGCCGGTTGCGACATCGACCTTGCCACATTGGCGAAGACCGCGGCGTACGGCGCACGCTCACTCGGGGAGATTGACATCCGCACCGTCCTGCCGCGGAATGTGGTCTCCGCGCTCGAAGCTGGAGCGCCCGAGGCGATCGACGTCCCGAGTGGCAGGCGGGCTCGGCTCGACTATGCCGAGGACGGCACCGTCTCGGCATCGGTCAAGCTGCAGGAACTCTTCGGCCTCGCGGACACGCCTCGACTGGGGCCGAGGCACGAACCCCTCCTCTTCGTGCTGCTGGCGCCAAATGGCCGCCCCGTGCAGGTGACCCGCGATCTGCAGAGTTTCTGGAACCGGACGTACCCGGAAGTCAGGAAGGAACTGCGCGGACGCTACCCGAAGCACCCCTGGCCGGAAGATCCGTGGAACGCTCAGGCCACGCACCGGGCGAAGCCTCGACCCCCGCGCTAGAGCGGTCGTACCTCTATGGCGCGCACGACGATCACGTCCTGCGCGAACCGCTGCTCGAGCTGCTGCCGGTACTCCCGCCACCACTCCGGATCGAGGGACTCGACCATCACCTCGAGCATGATCATCTCGTCGGGTTCGATGCGTCCGTCATCGCGACGCCACAGGCCGGCAGCGGGCGACCGGACGTAGGCGGTGACGCCGCCGAATCGTCCGGTCAGTGCCTGCCGTACCGCGGTGAAGTGGTCCTCGGGAAAGCGCCTGCCGGCATTGTCGAATACCGGCAGGAGAATCTGGACCAGGTGCACGGCTATTTCTTCAGCTCGTTCGCAATCACCTGGACGTTGCTCTTCACCCGCGCCTCCGCCGCCTGGTAACCGGCGTACTTCGCGGGCACCTTGTACTCCGCCGCGAGCGTCTCGGGGCTCTTGCCCCCGGCAATGCCGGTCCGCACGTACTCCAGGAAGTCCATGTTGAACTGCGCGTACTCCCGCACGTCCGCCATCGTCATCTGCGTGCTGTGTCCGGTGATGACGATGTCGACGTTCCTGATGGAGTCGGCGGCCTTCGTGAGCGAGTTGCCGATTTCGATGCCGCTGCCTCCGTTGTTCGCGTCGAGGAGCGGCGCGACCTTCCCGGAGAAGATGTCGCCGGCGTGCATCACCCGCAGCGCTGGCCAGACGACGAACGCGTCCCCGTTGGTATGGCCAGGACCGAAATAGTACAGCTCGATCTGGTCGGCACCTGAACCGAGGGTCAGCCTGTCCTTGAACGTCTGCTTGGCCATGCCCCGGCCATTGTTCACGGTGAAGATGTTCGGGGCGGGCGCAGCCCCTGGAGCAGCAAGTCCGGTGGGCGCGGCCATCCGCTGCATGTTCGCCCTGGTGTTCTCCTGCACCACCACATCAACGGTGGCCTGAAACTCCACGTTGCCACTCACGTGATCGCCGTGCGTATGCGTATTGATGATGCGGACGATCGGCTTGCTCGACAGTTCCTTGATCTTGTCGAGGATCGGCTGCCCCCAGCCAGGGTTCTTCGTGTCGACCACCGTGATGCCGTTGCCACCCACGAAGACTGCCGTGTTGCCTCCACCGCCCTTCAGGAGGAACAGGTTGTCCTTGATCTTCTCTACCTCGACGACCCTGGGCGCCGGTGCTGCCTGGTATGCAGCCACCGACATCGACAGCCCCCCAATGGCCAACAGTCCACCCAGCAGCAGTACCCGTTTCATGCCAGCCCTCCCGGAAAGAACACCCGTTGAACGAACCAGAACGTTCCTGCGGCGATCACCGCGATCGAACCGACGAAGGCGAGCCGGCGCCCCGCGGCAGCGCTGCGGGCGCGCAGCGCTGCGAAGGCCGACGCGACCACCGCCACGACCACCAGCTGCCCGATTTCGACGCCAAGATTGAACGAGAAGAGCGACCAGCCCAGCGCGGTGCGCGGCAGGTCCATCTCGCGAAGCACGTTGGCGAAGCCAAAGCCGTGGATGAAGCCGAACCCGAAGGCGATCCAGGCCCGCACGTCCCGACCGTCGCGCACCATCAGGTTGTCCGCCCCCACATACACGATGCTCAACGCGATCGCCGGCTCGATGATCCGAGCGGGAGGATTCAGGACGTTCAGGGCGGCCAGCGAGAGCGTGACGCTGTGGGCGAGGGTGAAGGCGCTGACGACGATCGCGAGCTGCCGCAGGCTGCCGCCGAGCAACAGGAGGCCGACGAGGAACAACAGGTGATCGGGACCAATCAGGATGTGCTCCATTCCGGATGGCACGAACTTCCGGATGACCGCCCACACTCCCTGGCGCGAGCCCGAGAAGAACTCCACCTGCTGCTTTCCGGCGTCGAGGATCGCCTGGAGCGCCAGATCGTCCCCTTCGTAGACATTGACAAACGTCTGGTGCTGCGGATCGTACGGGAACATCGCCGCATCGAGGGTGATGGTACCCGGCTGCGCGACGAGCGGTGCGCTGCCGACGATCCGGATCGACTGCCGATCGACCAGCGCTTCCGGCTCGCCCCACGTCGGTTGTGGCAGCCGGGCGCCGTCGGCAGTCAGGCCAAACCGGGAGGACAGCAGCCGCGTGACGTCTGCACCGCGCGCGCGGAGGACGGCGGGGTCGAGCAGTCTCTCCGGCGGCGTGATGTCCAGGTCGTGGGCGATGTCGATGATGTGCGCGACCAGGGACACGTTCGCCGCCTCCCGTGCCACGCGCACATCAAGGTAGCTGAAGGGCGTGGGGTGGGCCGACGCGGGTGATGCCCACAGCAACAGGACAATAAGGATGGCGGCGGGCGTCCTCATGTAACCGGGGGTCAATGGTAACGTAATCGGCACCCTGCCATTCATGACCGTCGTGCCCGTCACAGACCTGCAGGATCCGCGGCTGGACCCATACCGCCGCATCTCGGACGCTGAGCTCCTCCGTACTCACGGGCAGTTCATCGCCGAGGGGCGGTTCGTTGTGGAGCGGGTCCTCGCGGACCCGGCACTCACCGTCCTGTCACTCCTGCTGAACCGGGCCTCCTTCGAGGCCCTGGGGCCTCTGCTCGATGATGGTCGTCGGACAGGACCGGTCTACTGCGTCGAGACTCCTGCCTTCGCATCCATCACCGGTTTCAACCTCCACCGCGGGTGCCTGGCCCTCGTGAGCCGGCCTCGGCGTCCCTCATGGCCTGAACTGGTGGCACGAGGACGGATGTTCGTGCTGCTCGAAGGCATCTCCAACGCGGACAACGTCGGGTCGGTCTTCCGCAATGCCGCGGCATTCGGGGCGGATGGTGTACTGCTGAGCCCAGGCACGTGCGACCCCTTCTACCGGAAGGCTGTTCGCACCTCGATGGGCGCCGTGCTTCGCGTGCCCCACGCGGTCGTGGAGCCCTGGCCGGACGCGCTGCAGGCGCTCCGTGACAGCGGGCTCACCCTTGTGGCGCTGACGCCTCGCGCCCCGTCGATGGACCTCGACGGGCTTGCCGCAGATCCGCGTCCCGCGCGCATGGCACTGCTCGTCGGGACCGAGGGCGCCGGCCTGTCCACGGCGGCCGAGCTGGCCGCCGACATCAGGGTTCGCATCCGGATCCGCGACACGGTGGATTCCCTGAACCTGTCGGTTGCCACTGGCATCGCCCTGTCACGTCTTTCCAGCTGGCCCTGAGCCACGGCGGGCGGTGTCCCGCCGAGCGGCAGACCACGCAAGTCGGACGCGCTCCGCAAAGAGGGCGATGGGCGCCAGGAACCTTCCTGTCCGCCGGTCACCGCCGTGACGGTCGCCAATCTCGCACCGGATCTCGAGCGAGTGCAGGACGTACTCTCCGGGCGCGCAGCCGGGATCGAACCGCAGGCATCCGACATGGTCCGCAGCAGGCACCTCCGCCCAGATCACCTGGCGACCACCCACGACCGGTATGACGGTGCTCTGCTCTTCGGAGGGGGTCGGCGTGGTCTTCGTGCACCAGAAGAACTGCGCCCACGTGTGTTGAGGCGCAGTCATCTCGATCCTGATGAGGGTATGGACCCCAGGAGGCGCACCCACTGGCAACCAGGCGATCGGGTCGGGTCCCAGCACCCGCAGCCGGATGCCCGTATCGCCGGGCAGGACCTCCAGATCGCGTTCGGCGCGAAGCAGGTGGCCATCTCCCGTCCCGATCATGTACCTGGCTGCTGCGCGTGTGAACCGGGACGCGAGCGCGACCGAGCGGATCTCGGCTGCCTGGCGGAGCAGCCCTGCAGCCTGCAGTCGCCCGTGGGCGGCAGCCGCGTACAGCAGCAGACCGCGCTGCGACACCGGTTGCTCGTAGAGATAGGGGACCAGCCGCCGCAGCAGCGTCTGCTCGCCCGGCTTCCCCTGGCCGTGAGCCTCCGGCCAGGACCGATACCAGAACAGCGGTTCGGGCAGCACCGCCATGGGCACCCCGGCGAGCGCAGCCCTCGAGAGGAACAGCCAGTCCTCGACGTACCGTGCCTCCCCATCCTCGTCGAAGCCGCCCAGCTCGAAGAATGTCTCCCGCCGGATGAAGAAGTTGGTGTCGCCGAACTGGTTGGCAAACAGCCCCGGACTCACGGCGGGCCCTAGCGGCAACCAGCGCAGCGCGGGCTTCGGGTCACGCGACTCACCGGGACGTGCACGGAAGTGATCCACCAGGCACGTGAGCAGTGGGAGCCCCGAGTGCTGCGCGGCATCGACGAAGCGTTCGATCTCCTCCGGTCGCGCGAGGTTGTCATCGTCCATGAAGAGCAGGAACTCACCGCGCGCCCGTGTCGCTGCTGCGTTACGGGCCGCGGCTGGTCCGCTCCGGACCGCGAGACGCTCGATGCTCCACCCCCGACCAGCGAACTCGCCGTCCAGGCGCTCGAGGGTGTCCACCATGCTGCGCTCGTCGCTGGCATCGTCGACCAGGATCACCTCGATCGGCGAGTAGGTCTGGTACCGTAGCGAGTCCAGTGCCTCACGCAGTGCGGCCTCACGGTTCCTGGTGGCCATGCAGACGCTGACCAGGGGCCGGCCTTCGTGACGGGGCCGCTCGGCCCCTGGACGATGCGTCAGCAGGTCGTGCCAGCCGACCCACTGCCGACGGATGGCGGCTGGATCGTTTGCGGCGCGAATGCGCGGGGCCCCTGACGCCAGCGCGGCCATGATCGTATCGCCGAGCCCCTCCGGATCAGGCGACGCCAGCGCCCGGGGCTGGTCTTCCGGAAGGATCATCTCCGGGATGCCGCCGACACCGGTGGCAACGAACGGCACACCGGCAGCGAGACACTCGGCCACCGTGTAGGGCATGTTGTCCGCCAGCGACGGCATCACGGCGAGCACGCGCCTGCTGCGCAGGTACGCGAGGGCCTCCTGCTGGCCGAGCGACGTTTCGATGTGAACCGTACGTCCGGTTGCCGACGCACGGCGACGCGCATAGCTTGCGCCGTCCTCTTCGCCGACTCGCCCGAGCTTGCCGAGGAAGGTGACGGTCACGCCGTCCAGTCCCCCGCGCCGATCGAGCCGGTCGACCGTATCGCAGAACAGCTCCAACCCTTTCCTGGTCTCGAGCCTCCCGAAGAACACCACCTCGGTCACCGGACCGTCGGCCGTCGCCCCTGCCCCTTCTTCCAGCCCGAGGACGTTCGGCTGGACATGCACCGTGGTCGGGAGGGCAAAGCCCCAGCCGGTCACCCAGTCCAGCAGGTACTCCGTTGGCGAGACCAGTACGTCGGCATGTGCCACACACTCACGTTCCATGACGTCCAGCTCGAGATCGCCCGAGTGCGCGATGTGCTCGCGGTTCTCGAGCCTGTGCCAGAGCGTCGGGCTGTGAAGCGTCACGGCCAGGGTCGTATCGTGGAACGCCAGGCCCAGGCGCTTGGCAGCCAGCGCATAGAACCCGACGGCGTAGAGTTCCGGGAAGTGGATCACGTCGAACGGCGCCTGCTGTCCCAGCCACAGGAACGCGCGGTACGACATGCGGGCATGCAGGGGGCCTTCAAGGGGAAAGGGTGGCGGTTCGGGTGCCACCAGCTTGATGCCCACTCCCGCATACTCGCGCTGCCAGTGCGCGGTATCGCCCGTTTCGAACGGACCGACATAGAGAACGGTCACGTCGTGACCAGCCTCGGCGAGGCACTCGGCCAGCCTGCGGCAGGCGGTGCCCACGCCCCCGTTCTTCACCGGCCCGAGCAGGTCTGCCGTCGCGATGCAGACGCGCGCGGGTCGTCGTCTGTCCTGTGCGACCGGCAAGGGTGTTGCGGTCTCTGCCTGACGCGCCGCGCCCTGTCGTCTCCTCGAAGCGAGCAGCGTTGCCAGTGCAAGCGGTTGTGGGACGTGGTCCACGAGGCGCGTGCCGCCCTCCGCTGCCCAGGGGGACGACACCTTCATCCGCCACTCACTGGACCCGCGTGCCAAGGGCATACTCCAGTCGTCGCGCGAACGCGGCAAGGGGCTCGTCCACGACTTCCAGCCTCGGCAACGCGAGCGGATCATCGAGGTCGTGTGTCGCACGCGACACGCAGGTGACGGCACGTGCGAACCCCGCATCCCGTGCCGCGGCCATCGTGCGCTCGTCAAAGGCGCCGAAGGGATACGCGAGGCTGCTCACCAGGCGCCCGGTTTCGTTCGCGATGGTCTGACGGCAGTCTGCCAGTTGCGCCACCACGACCGCATCCGGCTGCGCGGGGAGGAGCAGGTGGTCGACTGTGTGACCGCCCAGTTCGAACAACGCGTGCGACGCGATCACGCGGGCCTCGTCCCAGGTCATGCGCCGGCAGCCCGGTGGCATGACGTCACCAATCGCCCGCCTGACGTCCTCGACGATGCGGTCGCGTACCGCTGGGGGCAGGGGAACGAGCTCGCGGTGGATCCGGGCGGCCGCGGCCTGCTTCAGTGCCGGCGTGGTCAGTTCGAGCGTGATGCCGCCGGAGGGCAACTCGATGGTGATGCGGTTTCCGGGGAACACCAGAAGACGCGCCACCTGGTCCCACCAGTAGCAGTAGGGGTCGGGGCCGCTCGCCGTGGTCAGGAAGAAGGTGGCCGGCGTGCTCGCCGCCAGGAGCACCGGCACGGCCTGTTCCAGGTTGTCGACGTACCCGTCGTCGAACGTCAGCGCAACAGCGGGGCCGTCCACGGAGTGCGAGGCGAGCGCTTCGAATGGAACCAGCGGGTAGGACGCCTTGAGCCAGTCCACCTGTTCGCGAAACCGCCGCGGTGAAACACAGAGGTGGTGCGGGTCCACGTCGCAATCCGCTACCCGGTGATACATGAGCACCACACCACGTGGGGCCAGCGCCGACCGCTTGAGCGAGCGGCGTGTCACTCCGGCCCGCGATCCGGACGCGCGTACGCCAACGAGCAGGGGGAAGTACGGATCGTGGAATTCCCAGATGTTCGCGGGCAGCTCCTGCGCAGCAAGGCCGAGCGAGAACGCCGCGTTCAAGGGTGCGTTGCCGAGCGCGAACGTATCGACAGCGCCCGGGCCGAACGCCGCCTGGAACAGGCGTCGCACGCCGGACTCGGTGGCCCTCCAGAAATCACCGTCGGGCCCGTACTCGAGGCAGCCCCTGCTTGCACAGGGTACGGTGGCAAGGAGGACGCCCGTTGGCTTCAGGATGCGCCGGCATTCGGCGAGGACACCCGGCATGTCATCGATGACGTGCAGCGTCTGCGTGAGAATCACGCAGTCGTAGGTGTCGTCAGGAATCTGCGGTGCGTCTCGAAGGTCGGCGATGAGGGTGGCGCGAGGGTTCGCGCAGTTCACGTCCAGCACGTCCGTCCGCACGACCCCTGGCCCGCCGAAGGCGCGCGCGTAGTCGTCCTCCTGCACCTCGAGCACGAGCCCCGTGATGTCTTCCCGGTGCGCAGCAAGGAACCGCTCGATGAGCGGACGGTCGGCCGGCGTGCCCCGCTCGTAGCCCCACTGGTGCGACAGCGGGGTGCGGCGATTGAACGAACCGAGGTCGACGGCGCGGTGTGGCTCGGGCAGGAGGGCGATGAGTGCATCGTGCTGGCGGCGGGCTTCGGCCAACGCGATGCTGGTGCGGTCACGACGGCCCTGGCGGTCCTGGAGCCGCCGGCGCTCCTGTCGCGCGATAGCCTCCTTCAGGTACAGCAGCTCCGCCGGATCTGCACGGTGCACATGGCGCTCGTACAGCAGGTCGGCGGCCTGCCGATACCCTGGCGTTCCCCAGCTCGCCTTGTACAGCGCGCGGTCATGCACCCGCCGACGGAGCAGCGGGCGTTCCTCCACCAGACCCACGGCACCCGAGGCAAGCATGCCGAGCCAGAAGTCCACGTGCTCGAGCGCGTCCATCGACTCGTCGAAGCCGTGGCCCGCCTCCCAGGACGACCACGTGAAGAGGGCCGAGATGTGAGCGGCCTGTGGGTCCGCGAGCAGTTGCGTCGTCGAGCACCCGGGCGGCGCGCTGGTCGAGCGGGATGTGCCGGGCCCAACCCATTCCACCCCGGGACTCACGAAGGCCGATGCGCGGCTGCCCGGGAGCAGGTCGGTCATCAGGCTGAGGGCGGCCTCCGCCAGGGTATCGCCCGCGTCCACGCAGATGGCCAGATCAGCGGTCGGCCGTTCGAGGCCTGCATTCCACGCAGCCCCCGGTGCGTCGGTCGACACGCGAATGAACCTGAGTCCCCTCCGTACTGCAAGCGCCTCGAGCCATGCGTCTCCGGACACCGGGGTTGCCGGGGCGGCTACCAAAGTGCAGGAGTCCACCGCTCGCGATCCCGCCTGCAGGCTGCGCACGGTATCCAGCACCCCTTCCACGAGGTGGCCGCAGCGCACCACGGCGTGAATGTGACGCGGCCTCACTGGCGTCGGCCCCGTCCGCCGAGGGCCATCGCCCACGCACCGACCATGCGAAGCGGGCTGGTCACGCGCCAGCTCCACGACCGCCTCAGGGCCGTCACCTCCTGTGCGGCGCGTGCGTGCGCGGCGGTCAGGCTGGTGAGTTCATCCTGAACCGCGCGCGCTTCGGCGCGCAGACGTTCGACCGCCGACTCGAGCACCTCAACCTGCCTCGCCCTCGCATCCAGTGCGGCGCGTTCGACAGACGCGGCCCGCTGGCGTTGGGCGTCAGCCACATCGTCGCGCACCCGCGCCAGGTCCGGGGCCAACTGCAACTCGAGCTGCTCGTCGAGCTCGTCGCAGGCCTTGCGGCAGGCGGCCGAATCGGCCTCACGCTGCGCGGCAAGCATCGCGAGATGCCCGGCGTACAGGCCGGTGTGTTTCTCGACAAGGGTCCGATACAGGCGCGCGTGACCGTCGCCCGCGAACTTCGTGCGACTCATCGAGTCGGCCCGCCGCCGGTAGTGGAACAGCACCTCCGGGATGATGGCCCCTGGCAGCCCCTGCTTCACCAGGCGGATCCAGAACTCCCAGTCCTCGCCGCCGTCGCGCATCGACTCGTCCCAACCGCCAACCGCCTCGAAAGCCGCCCGCCGTACCAGCGCCGCTCCGTTCACCGTGTTGATATCCAGCAGTGTCGGGAAGTCGCATCGGTCCGGGCGCCACTCCCACGACTCGTCCCCGAATGCCCGGAGCCAATGCGACACGAACGCCAGCCCAGGCTCCGCGTCGAGCCGCTCGAGGGATCGCTCGAGCAGCGTTGGGGCAAGCACATCGTCGGCGTCCACGGCGCAGATGAACTCCCCCTCGGTGTGGCGGGCACCGAGGTTGCGTGCGGCGGGGAGCCCCTTGTTGTCGGACCGGACGAGCGCGATGCGGGATGGAAGCGCCTCGAGCGCTTCGAGGGTTGCGGGATCCGTGGAGCCATCGTCCACCACGCAGATCTCGACGTCCCGGAAGGTCTGGGCGTCGATGCTGGCCAGCGTCTCGGGGAGGAACGCGCCGAGGTTGTGGCAGGTGATGACGATCGAAACGCGTGGAGCCGCCATGATCGCCGCGACTCAGTGAGAGGGTGCGGGTGCGCCGGCCAGCGTCAGGTACCGGCGCGTGATGTCGGCAGGGGTGCCGTTCGCCACGACACGGCCTGCATCGAGCAGGACGGCACGGCTGCAGAACTGTTCGACGATGCGGATGTCGTGGCTGACGATGATGATCGAATGGCCGGCGGCGGCGAGCGCGCGGTAGCGCTCCTCGCACTTGGCGCGGAATCCGGCATCGCCCACGGCGAAGATCTCATCCAGGATCAGGACCTCCCGTACGGCGTGGAAGGCCACGGCATAGGCCAGGCGCGAGGCCATGCCGCTCGAGTAGTACTTCAATTGCAGCCCGGCGAAGCGCTCCAGCTCGGCGAAGGCCAGCATCTCCTCGAGCCCCTGCCTGATCTCGTGCAGGCTGAGTCCGAGCACGGACCCGAGCAGGAACACATTGTCCACGGCATCCAGCTCCGGGTTCCATCCGAGGCCAAGCTCGAGCACCGGTGTCACGGCGGCCGACCGTCGCACCGTCCCCGTGTCTGCCGGGAAGATGCCCGCGAGCACCTTGAGCAGGGTGCTCTTGCCGGAGCCGTTTCGACCCATGATGCCGAGGGTGTCGCCCTGCCGCAGTTCGAGCGACACGCGGTCCAGCACCTGCAGGCGTTCGGACGGGCTCGCGCGGAACAGGTTGAAGGCGTGCTCCCGCACGGTCGTCGTGCGCGCCGCCGGGATGACGAAGGCCTTGCTGATGTCCCGCGCCTCGATCAGCGCTCGCCCGGTCACAGGTACTCCGCGGCCCTGGGTGCGAGCCACCGGTACACGGCGGCACCGCCGGCGAGGATCGCCAGCGTGAGCAGGCCGAGGTCCGCGTGGCCCGCCAGGCTCGGGAGTCGCCGGTCGACGATGGCCGCACGCGCGAACTCGATGACGGCCGTCGGTGGCCACAGATAGAGATAGAAGTGGAAGCGTTCCGGGATGACACCAATCGGATAGATCACCGGCGCGACGAAGAAGCCGGCCTGCGTGATGACGTCCCACACCTGGTTGAGGTCCCGGTAACGCAGGAACAGCACGCTGCCGCCGAGGGCGATGCCCACGGCAATCAGTCCCATCGCCGCCACGTATGCCAGCAGCGCCAGCACCGAGGCGAATGCGGGAGGAGTGCCGGTCATGACGAGGAAGGTGAGCACGGCCACACAGAAGACGCTCACCGTGAGCAGCGGGTTCGACAGCGCGGTGACCACCAGGATCCACGACGGGAACCTGGCCTTGGTCAGCAGGTAGCCCCGCGCGTGCAGGGCCGTGATGCCGGTCTTGGTGGTTTCTGCGAAGAAGTCGTACAGGAAGAGACCGATCAGCAGGTCCAGCTTGTACGTGGCGTTGTCGGGGAACACCAGCGAGAAAACCGTCATCAGGACGATGAACATGGCGGCGGGCTTCAGCAGCGCCCAGACGAACCCGCCGAGCGTGCCGTGGTATCGCGCCTTGAAGTCGGTCCGGATCAGCGTCCACACGAGGCCGCCCCAGTGCCGTCGTCGCGCGGGTGCGTGCGCCATGTCCCGCCAATTCTAGAGGATTTGAGTGACGTGGCTCTCTCTGGTACAACTGGCATCCGGCGTGGCGATACCAGTCGAGTTCGATACCGACCGCAAGATCAGGACGCGGAACAAGCTCCATTACCGGTTCAATCACTGGCCGATCTGGATCTTCGTGTTCTTCATCGCTCCAGGTCCCCTCACCTTCGACCTGTTCGAGCGTGGGTTCGACACCCGCATGGCCCTGTGGCTCGGGGCGGTCCTGCTCGGCACCGGCATCGCCGGCCTGCGGGGGCGGCTGCCCGGCTGCGAGCCGGCGCCGTACATCATCCGGTTCACCGAGGACCGGCCCAACCCGCTCTATCGCCGGGTCTGCTACACGTTCGCCTGGGGTGAGGCGGTCGCCTTCGCGGTCCTGAACATCGTGGGGCTGGTGGTCGCCATCGTGACCGGCCACTGGTACCTGAAGCAGATCTACCAGTGGGGCTACTTCCCGCTCGCCGGCAGCGTCTGGCTGCTCGGGGCCTTCGGGCAACTGCCGCGCGTGAAGGCCTCGACGAAGGGCGAGGGGCACGAACGCCGCTACTTCTATGGCACGGTGTGGGCGGTGGCCATCGCCCAACCCATCCTGTGGTTCCTCTGGAAGGCGTTGCCCCAGAACCGTCCGTCTGATGCGTTCAAGCTCCTGGTCTTCGTGGGCGTGCTCGCATTCATCGGAAACCTGGCGCACCAGGGCCGCCTGCCGCGCACGCGTCCCATCGTGCCAGGCGAACTCGCGATTTCCGACTAGCCACGACCGTTCCGCGGCTTCATTCAACGGGTCCGCGCCCGCGGCGCTCCAATCCCTCTTATGATCGCGGGACGATGGTAAAGCGCGAGGGCTGGCAGGGGTGGGACGAGTACGCCCCGTTCTACGACTGGGAGAATGCACGGACGCTCGGCCGGCGCGACGTCCCGTTCTGGCGGAACGTGGCGCTCCAGGCGAAGGGGCCGGTGCTCGAACTCGGATGTGGCACCGGCCGCATCTCCCTGCCACTGGCCAGGGCAGGCGTCACGGTCGTTGGCATCGACCGCTCGGCCCCCATGCTCGCGAGGGCGGCGAAGCGGCTTGCCGCACAGCGCAAGCGCGAGGGTGGGCGGAAGAAGAAGCGGCTGCACCTGCTGCGCGGCGACATCCGTTACCTGCCCTTTGCCCCCGGCAGCTTCAGGACCGTCCTCGCCCCGTACGGCATCCTCCAGTCGCTGGTGCGCGACAAGGACCTCGATGCCACGCTTGCGTCGGTCGCCAGCGTCCTCGCCCCGGGCGGGCTCTTCGGCGTGGACCTGGTGCCCGACGTGCCGAACTGGCGCGAGTACTCCAACCAGATCCAGTTGAAAGGCCGGGCGGCGGGCGGGGCGCACCTCACGCTGGTGGAGTCGGTCCGCCAGGACCGCAAGAAGCACCTCACGATCTTCAACCAGACCTACATCGAGCGCCGCGGGCGTGAGATGACCGAGCACACTTTCGATCTCACGTTCCGGACGGTGCCCATCCCGACCTTCACCAAGCGGCTCGAGAAGGCCGGCTTCCGGGTGGAGGCGGTGCTCGGCGACTACCGGGGCGGACCCTGGGACGCGCGGGCAGACGTCTGGATCATGCTCGCCCGGAGGCTGTGATAAGATTTCTGGTCCCGATCTTGTTGATTTAGCGAGGGTTTCAACATGTCCGGCCATTCAAAGTGGCACACAATCAAGCATAAGAAGGGCGCGGCAGACGCCAAGCGCGGCAAGCTGTTCACGCGCATCATCAAGGAACTGACCGTTGCGGCCCGCAACGGCGGTGGCGACGCCGACACCAACCCGCGTCTGCGCACGATCATCGCCGAGGCCAAGGCCAACAACATGCCCTCGGACAACATCAAGCGCGCCATTCGCCGCGGCACGGGCGAAGAGCCGGGTGTGTCCTACGAAGAGGCGATGTACGAGGGCTACGGCCCCGGTGGCGCAGCCGTCATCATCGACGTCCTCACCGACAACAAGAACCGCACGGTCGGCGAACTCCGCCACATGCTGACGAAGTACGGCGGCAGCCTGGCGGAAACGAACGCGGTGGCCTGGATGTTCTCCAAGAAGGGCTACATCGTCGTCGGCAAGGACAAGGTTGCCGAGGATGTGCTGATGAACGCCGTCCTCGAGGCTGGTGGCGACGACATCGCGGACGACGATGAGAACTGGGAAGTGTTCTCGTCCGTCGCCGATTTCCAGGCCGTGCTCGACGCCGTGAAGGCCCTCGGGATCGAACCGGCCGCCGCCGAGATCTCGATGATTCCGCAGAACTACCTGAAGCTCGAAGGCAAGGCCGCGCAGCAGATGGTCAAGCTGATGGACGTCCTCGACGATCACGACGACGTGCGTCAGGTCTGGTCGAACTTCGACATCGAGGAAAAGGAGATCGAGGCCTCGCTGGCGTGACCCTTCGGCACGCTCAGGGGCACCCCGAGCCTCGTCGAGGGATGAAGATCTTCGGCATCGACCCTGGGTCGGAGCGCACCGGTTACGGGTGCGTCGAGACCGACGGGGCACGCCACCGGATCATCACCAGCGGTGCCATCCGGACGCCGGCCTCCGCGTCGTTCCCCGAGAAACTCCTGTCGATCCACACCGGGCTGGCCGCGCTCCTCGGCGAGTGCCAGCCCGACTGCGTGGCCATCGAGAACCTCTTTCACGCCAGCAACGCCAGAAGTGCTCTGAAGCTCGGACACGCCCGCGGGGTTGCGATGCTCGCAGCCGTTCAGGCCGGCAGGCCCGTCTACGAGTACACCCCCGCAGAGGTGAAGCGAGCGGTGGTCGGATACGGCCGCGCCGAGAAGCACCAGGTGCAGCAGATGGTGAAGCTGATTCTGGGCCTCGCCGACCTGCCGACGCCGTTCGACGCGTCGGACGCACTGGCGGTGGCCATCTGCCACAGTCACTCACTGGCCCCGGCGGGGGTGGTGGTCCCCGCCGCACCCCGTTCGAAAGCCGCCACGAACTGGCGGCACTTCAGGCCGGAAGGGTCGTGATCGCTCACCTCCGCGGCCGCATCTTCGACAAGCAGCCGAACCGCCTCATCGTCGACGTCAACGGCGTCGGCTATGACGTCGCCGTGCCGCTCTCCACGTTCTACGGCCTCGGCGAGCCGGGAGCCGAGATTGCGCTGCGGATCCACACGCACGTGCGGGAGGATGCCCTCCTGCTCTACGGGTTTGCCACGCGGCTCGAGCAGGAGCTCTTCGAGCGGCTCATCTCGGTGAGCGGCATCGGCCCGAAGGTGGCGCTTGCGGTGCTCTCCGGCATCGAGCCGAACGACCTGGTCAAGGCGATCCAGCGGGGCGATCTCGCCAGGCTGACGGCCATACCCGGTGTCGGCAAGAAGACATCCGAGCGCCTCGTGCTCGAACTGAAGGATCGGCTGCCGCTCGCCGCCCACACGGAGGCCCCTGGTGGCGGCAGCGTCGAACCGACGGATCTGAAGGACGACGTGCTGTCGGCGCTCGTGAATCTGGGCTACCATCGGCCGCTCGCGGAGAAGGCGGTGGACGCCGCCATCAAGGCGAAGGCCGGCGACTTCGAGCAGACGCTCCGGCAAGCCTTGCGGGAACTGGCCAGGTAAGCGATGGACGACCGACTCGTGACCGCCTCCAAGGTCGACGATGACGCCCAGTACGAGGCGGGGCTGCGTCCGCGCGTCCTGGACGACTACATCGGGCAGGACCGCGTGCGCGAGAACCTGCAGGTGTCCATTGCCGCGGCGAGGCAGCGCGGGGAAGCCCTCGACCACGTGCTGCTCTATGGTCCGCCCGGGCTGGGAAAGACCACTCTCGCGTACGTCATCGGGAACGAGATGGGGGCGCCTGTCCGCGCCACCTCCGGGCCGGTGCTGGAGAAGCCCGGCGACCTGGCGGCAATCCTGACGAACCTCGCCGAGCGCGAGGTGCTCTTCATCGACGAGATTCACCGGATGTCCCCGGCCATCGAGGAGATCCTGTATCCGGCCCTCGAGGACTACGAACTCGACATCATGATCGGGCAGGGGCCGAGTGCCCGGTCGGTGAAGGTGCCGCTCCAGAAGTTCACGCTGATTGGCGCGACGACCCGGGCCGGGTTGCTGACCTCGCCGCTCCGTGCGCGGTTCGGCATCGTGCACCGGCTCGAGTTCTATGAGCCGGCCGACATGGACGAGATCGTGCGCCGGTCGGCGCGGATCCTCGGCGTTCCGATCGACCCGGCGGCCGCCTCGGAAGTGTCGCGCCGATCGCGCGGGACACCCCGGATCGCGAACCGGCTGCTGCGGCGGGTTCGCGATTTTGCGCAGGTCCGTGCCGACGGTACGATTACCCTTGAGGTGGCGCACGCGGCCCTGAGGCTGCTCGAAGTGGACGAGTACGGCTTCGACGAAGTCGACCGCAAGCTGCTGCGCACCATCATCGACAAGTTCGGTGGCGGCCCGGTTGGTGTCAACAGCATCGCCGCGGCGATCAGCGAAGAGCGGGACGCCATCGAGGACATCTACGAGCCATACCTGATCCAGATCGGATTCCTGGATCGGACGCCGCGGGGTCGCGTCGCGACGCCACGCGCCTATGAATACTTCGGACTGACAGCGCCGGGAAGGGACTCACGACTGTGGTAAGCGCTCAGGAGCAGGGGCAGGTGCGACGCACGCCGCGTTGCGGAGGCCGTCCCGTCTATATCAGGTCGCTGGCGACCTACGTGCCGCCTCGCCTGCTGACCAATCGCGATCTCGAGAAGCTGGTCGATACCACCGACGAGTGGATCCTGCAGCGCACGGGCATTCGCGAGCGCCACATCGTCGATCCCGGCGTGGCCACCTCCGACCTCGCCAGGGAGGCCGGACTGGAAGCGATCCGGCGGGCCGGCCTCACGCCCGACGACATCGGCGTCATCGTCGTCGGGACCGTCACGCCGGACATGATGTTCCCGAGCACGGCCTGCCTCGTCCAGCACAAGATCGGGGCGCACAACGCCTGGGGTTTCGACGTCAGTGCCGCCTGTTCGGCGTTCACCTACGCGCTGACCGCCGGCAGCCAGCTGGTGGCGGCGGGGTGCCACGAACATGCCCTGGTCATCGGCGCCGACGTGATGTCGAGCATCATCGACTACACGGACCGCGCCACCTGCGTGCTGTTCGGCGACGGTGCGGGTGCGGTCGTCGTCTCTGCCGCAGGAGCTGGCGAACCGGCGATCATCGACTTCGAGCACGAGGTGGACGGCAGTGGTGGTCCCGCACTGTGCATGCCGGCCGGCGGCAGCCTGCGGCCGCCGTCGAGGGACACCGTCGACCAGCGGCTGCACTACGTGAAGCAGGACGGGCAGACGGTGTTCAAGTTCGCCGTCAGGAAGACCGAGGAGATTGCGCGCCGGATCATGGAGCGCAACAACATCAGGCCGGACGACCTGGCGCTGTTCGTCTCACACCAGGCCAACCGGCGGATTATCCAGGCCGCGTCCGAGAAGCTCGGCATCGACCAGGGCAAGGTCATCATCAACATCGAGCGGTTCGGCAACACGACCGCCGCGACCATCCCGCTCGCGCTCAACGATGCGATTGCCGAGGGGCGGCTGAAGAAGGGCGACCTCGTCCTGCTCTGCTCGGTCGGCGCCGGGTTCACGGTCGGGTCGGTGCTGCTGCGCTGGGGATACTGACGGTTCCACGGCACCTCGTCGCCGGCTGGCCAACCCGGTCGTGGCATCGTTCGTGGTGGCAGTGGTGCCATGAACATCCCGAACCTGGAACGGCTGAGGACGTGGCAGCGCCTGCTCGACCAAGCGTTCCGCGTGCCCGGCACGGATATCCGGTTCGGCTGGGATCCGATCATCGGCCTGGTACCGTGGGCGGGTGACGCCCTGACGGCCCTGCTGGCCTGCGCGATGGTCGTCGAAGCGCACCGGATGCGCGTGCCGCGCGTCGTCCAGCTCAGGATGCTGATGAACGTCGGCCTCGACCTGCTGATCGGCGTGGTTCCGCTGGCTGGCGACGTCGCAGACGTCTTCTGGCAGGCCAGCACCCGTAACCTCGCACTGCTCGAGCGTCATGCGGGTGGGCAGCGCCGGGCGGCTGCCGGCGACTGGCTGTTCGTCGTCGGCGTCATCCTGGCCATTGTCGCGATTGCCAGCCTTCCAGTCATCGTGCTGTACTGGCTCCTGCATGTCGTCCTCGGTCGGCCCTGGCTCTGATCGCGCGCGCATCTTCCTGCTGTCGCCTGCGAACTGCTCCGGCAAGCGGGCGCAGATGCTGCTCTCGGACCGGGCGGCCTTCGGCCTGGCCGCGCGGCTGCGTGACCCGTCCGGTGCTCCGCTCGGCGAGGTCTTCTCGTTCGTCAGCGGCCTGTACTTCCGCGGGAAGCTGGCCTACGCGCGGCGGTTCGCGTCGCTGCCGCCAGTGGATGCTGGCGAGGGCCTTGCCGGGGGCATCCACGTCATCACACCGAACGCGGGGTTGCGCAGCCCCGACACCGCAATCACGCTCGACGCCGTCCGGTCCTTCGCCGCGTGCGCCATCGATGCCGGAAACGAGCACTACCGGCGGCCGCTCGAGCAGAGCGCACGCATGCTGCTCGATGCCGCGGGAGCCTGCGACGTGGTCCTGCTCGGAAGCATCGCGTCGCCGAAGTACGTCGACGTGCTGCTCGGCGTATTCGGCGAGCAGCTCTGCTTCCCGACCGACTTCGTGGGCCGCGGCGACATGAGCCGGGGCGGGCTCATGCTGCGTCGGGTCGCTTCGGGAGAGGAACTCCCGTACGCGCCGCTGGGAGGGTCGGTGCGTCACGGCGTCAGGCCCCCGAAGCTCGAGCCGCTGCGGTCCTCGCCTGCCGCGCACACAGGTTCTGCGTAGCTCGCATGCCCGTGCTGCCCACCATTCCGGCCGACGTGGACCACGCGATCCTCGAGGTGGACCGGAGGGAGGTCCGCCTCACCAACCTCCGGAAGATCTTCTGGGATGGGCTCGGCCTCACGAAGGGCGACCTGCTGCGCTACTACCTCGCCGTGTCGACGCACCTGCTGCCACACGTGAAGAACAGGGCCATGGTCATGAAGCGCTACCCGCACGGGGCGGCAGGCGAGTTCTTCTTCATGAAGCGCGCGCCGTCACCGCGGCCGGACTGGGTGGAGATCTGCACCATCACCCACGGGTCCGGGAACGTGATCGACTTTCCGATGGTGCAGGACCGGGCGTCGCTGCTGTGGGTGATCAACCTGGGGTGCATCGACCTGAACCAGTGGTATGCGACCTGTGACGATGTGGACCGGCCCGACTACGTGCACTTCGACCTGGACCCTGGCCCGGGGGCAGACTTCGCCCGGGTGCGTGACACCGGGCTGATTGTGAAGGAGGCGCTCGATGCGCTGCGGATGCGGTCGCTCGTGAAGACAACCGGCTCGAAGGGGTTGCATGTCTACGTGCCCATCGAGCGCGGACCCACGCAGAAGCAGGTGTGGACCTTCGCCAAGGCCCTGGTGCAGGAACTGGCGGTACGGCACCCGGGCCTCATGACGGCGGAGTACCGGATTGCGAAGCGCCCGCACGGCCGCGTGCTCGTGGATTACAACCAGAACGCCTGGGGCCGTACGCTGGCCTCCATCTACTCGGTGCGCCCGCGGCCCGAGGCCACGGTGTCGACACCGGTCACGTGGGACGAAGTGGAGGGCGGCATCCGCATCGAGGACTTCACGCTGCGCAACGTGCCGGACCGCCTCGAACGGGTGGGCGATCTCTGGAAGCCGCTCACGCAGAAGCGCGGGCGCTTCGATCTTTCGCAGTTCGTCTGACCGACGTGCCCGTCAGTCGCCGAGGAGTTCGCCAACCCCCTTGAAGTCCTCGACGTGATCGCAGACCGACTTGATCACCATCAGCATCGGTACGGCCAGCAGCATCCCCCAGACGTTCCAGACCCATCCCCAGAACAGCAGTCCGACGAACACGGCCACGGCATTCATGCGGGCTGCGCGACTGGTCAGCCAGGGCGTGAGCAGGAATCCCTCCAGGCTCGTGATCACCAGCGCGACTGAGGACGCGAACAGCGCCATCTCCACGGTGCCGAACTGCAGGAAGGCAATGACGGCCGTCCCCCCGGACACCACGACCGGACCCACGTAGGGGATCGAGTTGAACACGCCGGCCAGCAGCCCCCAGACGGCCGCCTGCTCGAGCCCGATCCACCTGAATGCCAGCCAGGTGGCCACGCCGACCACCGCACTCGTGAACACCTGCACGAGCAGGAACGACTCGATCTGCCGGTCGATCTCCTGGAGGATCTGCACCGTGATCTTCTTCTTGGTGAGCGACGGTCCCACGATCTTCACGAGCTTGCGCCTGTAGAGGTCGCCCGTGGCGAGCAGGAAGTAGGCGAGAAAGAGCACCAGCAGGAGTTGCCCGGCGGCCGCCACGATGCCCATGGATCCCCAGCGCACGTAGTCGCCGACCCTGAAGAGCGGCTCCTCGACCTGCACTCTCGTGACACCGGGGGGCGCCGCAGCGCCGGCGCCGGCCGAATCGGCCGCCTTCTCCAGTTCGTCGGCGGCCTGTTGCACCTTCTCGAGCGCGTCAGTGGTTCCCCCCTGCTGCTGTTCGAGTGTCTGGCGCAGGCGGCGTGCCCCGTCGGGCAGTTGCTGGACGATCTGCTGGGCCTGCCCCCGGAGCTGGTACAGCCCGAGGCCGCCGCCGCCCACCATTCCGAGGATCAGGACGGCCGCACCGAGCGGCCGCGGCACATGGACCTGTGCCAGGCGCGAGACGAGCGGGTCGAGTGCGTAGCTGATCAGGACCCCGAGCACCAGCGGGATGAAGACCGCCTGGGCGTAGTGCAGGACCGCGACGCCCGCGATGACCGCCATCAGCGTGACGGCCGCGTTGCGCATGTCCACCGGAATGGGCACGAGCGGGGCGCCGTCTTCGGCGTGCGTGGTTTCCAGCGTGGGCCTGACCGTACCCTCGGACGGAGGTGTCGTCACGAACTTCGGCTCACTGTTCACGGGCGCAGGTCCTCCTGCTGCAGCGCCTGGTTGATCGCCAGTGCCGCCTTCGTGCCCTCGGCAGCTGCGACGATCGCGAACTGGGCGTCGCGGGACGCGTCGCCCACCACGTACACGCCTGGGACGTTGGTGTTGCCAAGCGTGCCGGTGTCGACCGTCCCCTTGGCATTGAAGGCGCACCCGAGCGCCTGTGCCAGGTTGCACCGCGGATGTTGCGCCGCGGTGAAGAAGAGCGCATCGAGCGGGTGCGTGGCGCCGCCCTCGACGTCCACGGCCGTCAGCCGACCTTCGTCGTGCCGCAGGCGGGTGGCGCGCGCCGGGATCACCACGATGTCGTTCCTGCCCAGCCGATCCACGACCGCCGATGGCGGGGGTGAGCCGTGAGACAGGAGCACGACGCGCGGACTCCACGTCCTGAGCGAGAGCGCGAGTGCCGCGCCGCTCCGGCCACGGCCGAACGCCGCCAGCCGCCGATCCCGCTGCTCCCACCCGTCGCAGTAAGGACAGTGGAAGACCGACCGCCCATAGCACGCCGCGAACCCCTCGACGTCAGGCACCTCGTCGACGACGCCAGTGGCGATCAGCAGGTAGCGCGACAGCACGGTGCCGCCATCGCCAAGATGCACGTGGAACGTGTCGTCCTGCCGGCGCGCGTCGGTCACGCGAACCGCCCGGCAACGGACGCCGTACTGTTCCAGCTCGGACCGGCCAAGGGCGTTCAGGTCGGCGGGAGGAATGCCGTCACGCGTGAGATAACCATGGAGCGCACGCGACCACCGGTTCCGCGGCTGCCCCTCGTCGCAGAGCAGCACACGCCGCCTGCAGCGCCCCAGCATGAGGGCTGCGCTCAGTCCGGCGGGTCCACCTCCCGCCACCACGACGTCGAACACGGCCCGGACCTCTGCAAGACGGTCACCATGCGGCCGGCCTCAATGCCGTGCTGGAGGATGTACGATCGTCCCTGCGTGCAGGTCTCCGACTTCGACTTCGAGCTCCCACCTGAGCTGATCGCGCAGGCTCCCCCCGCCGAGCGTGGCACGTCGAGGCTGCTTGCGCTCGACCGGCACTCCGGCGCCATCGCGCACCACACGATTGCCGAGCTGCCCCTCCTGTTGCGCGCGGGCGATCTCCTCGTGGTGAACAACACGCGCGTCTTCCCGGCCCGGTTGCTGGGCCGGCGCGACCCGAGCGGGGGGGCGGTCGAGTGCCTCCTCGTCACCCGCCTCGAGCGCGAGCCATCCGGAGCCGAGCTCTGGGAGGCCCTCGTGCATCCGGGGCAGAAACTCAAGCCGGGGGCACGCGTCGCCTTCGAGGGGGCGGCCACGATCCACGGCGAGATTCTGGAGCGGCGCTTCTTCGGGCGGCGCGTCGTCCGGCTGTGGACCGATGGCGACCTGTCTGTCGAGCGGGCCGTGGACGCGATCGGTCACATGCCGCTGCCGCCCTACATCAGGCGCGCGGACGAGGCGGGCGACCGGGACCGCTACCAGACGGTCTTCGCGCAGTCACGCGGGTCCATCGCTGCTCCCACCGCCGGGCTGCACTTCACGCCCGTGCTGCTGGACCAGTTGGCCGCTCGGGGGATTCGGCGAGCGGAGGTGACGCTCCACGTCGGCTACGGTACCTTCCAGCCCATTCGGGTCGACGCTGTCGAGGAGCACCGGATGGAGTCCGAACACTACGCGATCGGGCAGGATGCCGCGGACGCGATCAGCGCCGCGCTCGATGAAGGACGCCGGGTGATTGCGGTGGGCACCACGTCCACCCGCACGCTGGAGAGTGTGGGGCGCGCCCACGGCGGCCGTATCGCCGCCGGGACCGGGACGACCGACCTGTTCATCTACCCAGGCTTCGAGTTTCGTATCCTGAGCGGGCTGCTCACGAACTTTCACCTGCCGCAGTCCTCGCTGCTGATGCTGGTGTCGGCCTTCGGCGGCCGCGACCATGTGCTGCAGGCCTACCGCACCGCAGTGGCGGAGCGCTACCGCTTCTACAGCTACGGCGATGCCATGATCGTCCTGTGAGCCGGGACGGTGATGGTTGTGCCGCCGCGCCGTTGTGCATTACGGTTGTCACCGTCGAGCCATGGCCTTTGACTACGAGCTCTTTGACCTCTCGGGTATCCGGACCTATCCCCTGAAGTCGCGTCCGAGCAAGGCGCACGCGTCGGACTTCGCGCGACCGGTGCCGGAAGGTGCGACCATCGGGGCGTTCCTCGACGCCCTTCCCAACGTGCTGGCGGCGGCCGACCTGAGAACCGTGGCGCGCGCGGTTGCGCGCGCGCAGGCGTCCGGAGCCGGCGTGGTCTGGGGCATCGGCGCGCACGTCATCAAGACCGGTCTCTCGCCGGTCCTGATCGACCTCATGGAGCGAGGGTTCGTCTCCGCCATCGCCACCAATGGCGCCGCCGTGATTCACGACTTCGAGGTGGCGCTCGCCGGCGCGACATCCGAGGATGTCGACCAGTCGCTGGGGGCCGGCACGTTCGGCATGGCCGACGAGACCGGCCGCCTGCTGAACGCGGCGATTAACGAGGGGGTCGGTCGGGGACAGGGGATCGGGCAGGCCGTGTCCGCATACCTGCACGAGCGAAGCCCGCAGTTCGCGCGGGCCAGCCTGCTCGCGACGGCCGGACGGCTGGGTGTGCCGGTCACCGTGCACGTGGCGATCGGCACCGACATCATCCACATGCACCCGGCGGCGAACGGTGCGGCGCTCGGCGAGGGCAGCCTTCGCGACTTCCGCTACTTCGTCTCCAACGTGGCCCGCCTCGAGCGGGGGGTGTTCCTGAATTGTGGTTCGGCCGTGGTGCTCCCTGAGGTCTTCCTCAAGGCCGTGGCGCTGGCCCGCAATCAGGGGCGCGCGCTGGCGGAGCTCACCACGGTGAACCTCGACTTCATCCGCGGCTATCGCCCGCAGACCAACGTCGTGTCGCGCCCCACCCGTGGGACCCACGGACATGGCTACTCGCTCGTCGGGCATCACGAGCTGATGGTGCCCCTGCTGGCTGCAGCCATCCTGCACGAAGCCGCAACGGGTGCGGCCCCGGAGACCGCCGCACGCTGACCCCGATTCCGCCATCCCGGCAGGCCCGACGGCCGTGCTATCATCGGGTGTTCTGGCGCCGGAGTAGCTCAGTTGGTGAGAGCACGCGTCTCATAAGCGCGGGGTCGGCGGTTCAAGTCCGCCCTCCGGCACCACTCGACAGGCTCGTGGTCGCCCCGAGCACGTCGAGGGGCACCACTCGACAGCCAGCCTTCCACGCAGTCCCCGGGTTGTCACCGCATGTCGCTGATCGGACTCGTTCGGCGGACGCTCCGGCGGTATCACCTCGCCGGGCCTGACACTCGCGTCCTGGCGGCCGTCTCGGGCGGTCCCGACTCGATCGCCCTTCTACACCTCCTTCGGCAGCTTCACGATGCCGGGGAGCTCGTGCTCGTCGCGGTCGCGCACTTCGACCATCAGCTCCGGCCTGAATCCAGGGCCGATGCCCGCTTCTGTGCCGGCGTGGCAGAGTCCATGGGCCTTCCGTTCCACCTCGACGGCGCCGACGTTCGGGCAGACGCGGCGCGTTCCGGTCGGTCGCTCGAGGATGCCGCGCACGTGCTGCGGTACGACTTCTACGTCCGTGCCGCCGACGCCAGTCACGCTGACGTTGTCGCGCTCGGTCACACGCAGGACGACCAGGCGGAGACCTTCCTGCTGCGCCTCGTCCGCGGGGCTGGCAGCCGGGGGCTCTCGGCCATGCATCCCCGGAACGACCGGGTCATCCGGCCGCTGCTCGAGTGTTCGCGAGCGGACCTTCGCGCGTTTCTCGATGCAGCCGGCATCAGGTACGTGCACGACGCCACGAACGACGACGTGGGGGTCCCGAGGAACCGGGTGCGAGCCGAACTCCTGCCGCTGCTGATCGACCGGTTCAATCCACGGGTCGTCGAGGCGCTGGCCGGGGCGGCCGAGCTGGCGCGGGCGGATGAGGAATATCTCGCCGGACTGGCCGACGACTGGCTCGAGCACCACGCCACCCAATCGCCGTCCGGCGCCTGGCGTGTGTCCGCCGGGGCGGCTCTGGCCGTTCCCCGCGCCGTGGCGTGGCGGGGGCTCCACCGCCTCCTCAGCCGGGCGTCCAGCACCCGCCCCATCGGCGTCGATGATGTGCGGCGGACCTGGGCCGTGGTCATCGGGGAGTCGGAGGGATTCGACGGGCCGGGCCAGCGCGTGCAACGTGAAGGCGGGCTTGTCGTCTTAACGGGTAGACCCGCCGGTTCAGCCGGCCGCCGCCCGTCCGTTTCCGCCGGCCGGTTTCCGGAGTTCAGCCACCTGTTGCCTGTCCCCGGCGAGGCGGCCATTCCGGAGATCGGGTGTGTGATGTCGGCCGAGGTACTGCCGTCGGCAGAAAACGCGCCGGAGCCCAACGGGGCGACGGTCGTTGTGCCGAAACAGATGGTGGCCGGCGGACTGGCGGTTCGCAGCCGCCGTCCGGGCGACCGGATCCGGCGGGTAGCGGGCACCCGAAAGGTCCAGGACCTGCTGGTGGACCGGAAGGTCCCCAGGGAGGACCGGGAGCGGATCCCGATCGTGACCGACAGGGATGGGCGGATCGTGTGGGTTGTCGGGCACGCGCTCGACCGGGACTTTCAGGTCACGGACCCTGTGCAAGCCGTGGTAATCTTGAGACTTAAGGCTGTGGGAGGCTCGTGTTGAATTCGACCTTGAAGAGCTTGCTGTTCTGGCTGGTGCTCGTCGTTGCCGGCGTGCTCATCTGGAACTTTGCCACCAGGTACGACACCCGTGACCACAGCCTCAGTTTCAGTGAGTTCATGGCCGCGGTCGACGCAGGGTCTGTGCAGCGCGTCGTCATCACCGGCCAGGAAATCACGGGCACGACCAAGGACGCACCGAACCAGACGTTTCGCACCTACGCGCCCACCCAGTACGAGGGGCTTGCCAACAAGCTGATCGATCGCGGCATTGCCGTGCAGTCAAAGGAGCCCACCGCCAGCCCGTGGGCGTCGCTCCTGTACAACTGGGCGCCGTTCCTGGTGATGATCGGCTTCTGGGTCTTCTTCATGCGCCAGATGCAGAGCGGCGGCAACAAGGCGCTGTCGTTCGGCAAGAGCAAGGCGAAGCTGTCGTCCAGTTCGCAGAAGAAAGTCACCTTCAAGGATGTCGCCGGCGTCGACGAAGCCAAGGAGGAACTCCAGGAGATCATCGAGTTCCTCAAGGAGCCCCAGAAGTTCCAGAAGCTGGGTGGTCGCATCCCGAAGGGTGTCCTGCTCATGGGGCCTCCCGGAACGGGCAAGACCCTGCTGGCGCGCGCGGTGGCTGGCGAGGCCAACGTGCCGTTCTTCTCGATCAGCGGCTCGGACTTCGTCGAGATGTTCGTGGGTGTCGGCGCCTCCCGCGTGCGCGACCTGTTCGAGCAGGGCAAGAAGAACGCCCCCTGCATCGTGTTCATCGATGAAATCGACGCGGTCGGCCGTCATCGCGGCGCCGGCCTCGGTGGTGGCCACGACGAGCGCGAGCAGACGCTGAACCAGCTCCTCGTCGAGATGGACGGATTCGAGTCGAACGAAGGGGTCATTCTCGTCGCCGCCACGAACCGACCCGACGTGCTCGACCCGGCGCTGCTGCGGCCCGGCCGCTTCGACCGCCGCATCGTCGTCAACCGTCCCGACGTGAAGGGCCGCGAGGGGATCCTCAGCGTCCACACCCGCAAGATTCCGATGGCGGACGATGTGGATGTGTCGGTGCTGGCCCGTGGGTCTGCCGGTTTCTCGGGCGCGGACCTCGCCAACCTGGTGAACGAGGCGGCGCTGAACGCCGCGCGCTACAACCAGAAGGTCGTGCGGATGCACGACTTCGAGTTCGCCAAGGACAAGGTCCTGATGGGATCGGAGCGTCGCTCGATGATCATCAGCGATGCCGAGAAGCGCATCACCGCCATCCACGAAGCCGGGCATGCCCTGCTCACCGTGTTCCTGCCCCACGCCGATCCGATCCACAAGGTGACGATCATCCCGCGCGGCATGGCGCTCGGGCTCACGATGCAGCTTCCGACCGACGAGAAGCACAACTACTCGAGGGACTACCTGCAGGATCAGATCGCGATTCTCCTGGGCGGCCGCATCGCCGAGGAGATCACGATGAACAGCCTCACCACGGGGGCCGGGAACGACCTGGAGCGCGCCACCGAAATGGCCCGCAAGATGGTGTGCGAGTGGGGCATGAGCGACGCCATGGGCCCGCTCACCTTCGGCAAGAAGGAGGAGCAGATCTTCCTCGGCCGCGAGATTGCGCAGCACCAGGACTACAGCGAGGACACGGCGCTCAAGATCGACCAGGAAGTGAAGCGGTTCGTCACCAGCAACTACGAGCGGGCGCACCAGATCCTGAGCGAGCACAAGGACGTGCTGCTGAAGATGGCCGATGCGCTGCTCGCCCGCGAAGTGCTGGACGCCGAACAGGTGCGCCGCCTGGCGGCCGGCCTCGAGGTCGACGAACCCAGGCCTGCCGTGCCGGTGGCGGCTGCATCGGAGGAAGACACGCGTCCCCGCCACAAGGAGCGGGCCCCGATCGTTCCGGCGCTGAACAAGCCGATCACCCAGGAATGAGCCAGACCGGCGGAACCGTGTAAGTGGGTGGAGCCGGTCGCTCGACCCGCCGTGTTTCCCGCGCGTCCTTCCTTCGTCGTCACCCTGCCCGGGGGCGGAGCGCTCGCACTAGGCGAGCGCCCGCTCGTCATGGGCATCCTCAACGTCACCCCTGATTCATTCGCCGACGCCGAGCATCTCGATGCCGGTCGCGCCATCGACGCCGCCCTGGCCATGCAGGCGGCTGGCGCGGACGTGCTCGACATCGGTGGCGAGTCCACGCGGCCCGGTGCGGTGCCGGTCAGTGCCGACGAGGAGCTGCGGCGCGTATTGCCGGTGCTGCGTGGACTGGCCGGGCGCCTCGCCATTCCCGTGTCGATCGATACCTACAAGGCGAGCGTGGCGGAGGCGGCGGTCGGCGAAGGCGCCACCATCGTGAACGACATCAGCGGGCTGCTCTACGACCCACTGATGGCCGCCACGGTGGCCCGGTGCGGGGCAGGCCTCGTACTCATGCATACGCGGGGGCGGTCGGCGCAGATGTACGCGCTCGCGGAGTACACGGACCCGGTGACGGAAGTCGGCGCGGAACTGCAGGCCGGCATCGAGACTGCCGTGGCTGCGGGGATTGCGCACGACCGGCTGATTGTCGACCCCGGGATCGGGTTTGCCAAACGTCCGGCACACAGCTATGGTGTGCTGGCGTCGCTCCCGGAACTTGCGGTGCGGTTGGGCCGGCCCGTTCTGGCAGGTCCGTCGCGCAAGTCGTTCATGCGGGAGGCGCTGGACAACCGGCCGCCCCTGGAGCGCGACTGGGGCACGGCGGCAGCCGTGACGGCCGCCGTGCTCGGAGGCGCGCACATCGTGCGCGTGCACGCCGTGGCCGAGATGGTGCAGGTGGTGCGTGTCGCCGAGGACATCCGGCGTCACGGACGCATCGCAGACGGACCGACAACGTGAACTGGACCTGGATCGAAGCGCTGCTGAAGCGGCCACCGATCGGCTGGTGGGACCTCGCCGACATCCTCGTGGTGTCGGTCCTGATCTATGAGGTGCTGAAGCTGATTCGCGGCACGCGAGCCGTGCAGATGGCCGTCGGCGGCGGCCTCCTGGCGATCCTCTTCTACGGGTCGCGGTCCTGGCACCTCGACACGCTGAACTGGCTCGTCCGGAACATGTTCGGCTACGTCGTGTTCGGGATCATCGTGCTCTTCCAGTCGGACATCCGTCGGGCGCTGGCGCACTTCGGGCGTGCGCCCTTCTTCCGGTACCTGGCCAAGACCGAGTCGGCCGAGGAGTCCATCGAGGAGCTGGTGGTGGCGGCCGGCATGCTGTCCACCCAGCGCGTTGGCGCCATCATCGCCATCGAGCGGCAGATCGGCCTGCGCAACTACATCGAGGGCGGCATTCCGCTCGACGCCGTATTGACCTACGACCTGATCGTCAGCGTCTTCCAGTTGCGGTCGCCGCTGCACGACGGCGCGGTGATCGTTCGGGAGGACCGCGTGGCAGCCGCGGCCTGCTTCCTGCCGCTGACGGTGAATCCGAAGTTGAGCAAGGAACTGGGATCGCGTCACCGTGCGGCCATCGGGCTGACCGAGGAGAACGACTCCATCGCCATCGTCGTGTCCGAGGAAACCGGGAAGATTTCGGTCGTTGTGGATGGCCAGATCGAGCGTGGGCTCACGACCGATGCCCTGCGCGACCGGCTGCGGTCGCTGGTGATCAACAAGGCCACGAGGCGCCGGCGGCCGCGTGAGGTGCAGGCGGCATGAAGGCGCCGTGGCCCTTCGGCCATCTCGGGCTGAAGGCGCTCTCGCTCGGCCTCGCCGTGATGCTGTGGCTGTTCGTCTCGGGCGACGCGGTCGTCGAGCGCGGCCTGCGCGTGCCGCTCGAGTTCAGCCAGTTTCCCGCCGGTCTGGAAATGATGGGTGACATGCCATCGCTCGTGGACGTGCGCGTGCGTGGCGCGTCGAGTGCACTCTCGCTGCTGGGCCCCGGGGACATCGTCGCGCAGCTCGACCTGAAGTCGGCCACGCCGGGGCGTCGGCTGTACCAGTTGACGCCCGAGCAGGTGCGCGTGCCGTACGGCGTGCAGGTGGTGCAGGTGATGCCGCCGACTGTCGCCCTCGCGTTCGAGACATCTGCGACCAGGAGCGTTCCCGTCGTGCCTGCGGTCGAAGGTGACCCGGCGCCGGGGTTCGTCGTCGGGAAGGTCGTCGTGGATCCGCCGACCGTCGACGTGGTCGGACCGCGCAGTGCCGTGGAGCAGGTCACCGAGGCGCTCACCGAGCCGGTCAGCGTCGCTGGCGCCAGCGCGATGGTGACCGACGGCGTGACCGTCGGCTTCCAGGACGGCGCCCTTCGCCTCAAGGTGCCACGCCAGGCGCGGGTCACCGTCGAGGTGATGCCAGGGCCGGTCGAGCGGACGCTGCACCAGCGGCCCGTGCACTTCGAGAATCTTCGGCCCAGCCTGATTGCCCGGCCTGATCCGAGTTCGGTCGACGTCGTGCTGCGAGGCAGCCGCGAGGGCGTGAACCGGGTGGCGTCCGACGAGGTGACCGCCTCGGTGGATGTGGCCGGGCTCGGTCCCGGCAGCTACACGCTGCCGGTGCGTGTCGACAACCCCGCGCGGGCCGGCGTGGCCCGCATCCTTCCAGCAACCGTCCAGGTACAGATCACCAGTGGCAAAGACTGACCCGCGCGAACCCGCGCGTCTCTTCGGAACCGACGGCGTGCGCGGCCGTGCCGGCACGTTTCCCCTCGATCACGCCACCGTCCGCCGCCTCGGGGCCGCCCTCGTGCGGGCGCTGCCTCACGGGACCGAGTCGCCCCACCTCCTGATCGGGCGTGACACCCGCGAGTCGGGCACGTGGATCGAGGCGGAACTGGCGCATGGCGCTGGCGGGGAAGGCGCGGAAGTCACGAGCGTCGGCGTGGTGCCCACGCCCGCCGTGGCCTACCTCACGCGGGCCTTCGCGCAGTACGACGCCGGCGTGGTGATCTCGGCGTCGCACAACCCGTTCGAGGACAACGGCATCAAGGTCTTCTCCGGCCGTGGCGAGAAGTTCACCGAGACGGTGGAGCGCCAGGTGGAGGCGATTGTTGCCGACACGTCGTGGGACGTGCGTGATGGCGCACCGGAAGAGGTGCCAGGGGCGGTGCTGGTGGACGCCTACCTCGAACACCTCCGGGCCGTGCTGCCCGACCCATCGGTGTTCAAGGGCTTCACGCTGGCCATCGACTGCGCGAACGGGGCCACCACCACGGTAGCCCCGGGGCTCTTCGCCGGCCTGGGGTTCGACACCATCGTCATCGGCGACGATCCGGACGGACGGAACATCAACCTGCGCTGCGGGTCGACGCATCCCGAGCAACTGGCGGATGCGGTGGTCAGCCGCGGTGCCCGGATGGGTGTGGCGTTCGATGGCGACGGCGACCGGGCGATCTTCGTGGACCATCGCGGCCGCGTCGTGAACGGCGATGCCGTGCTGCTGATGTGTGCGCGTCACCTGCAGCGGCAGGGACGCCTGCCGGGCGAGGCGATCGTGGCGACGGTGATGAGCAACATCGGGCTGGAACTCGCCCTGCGCGAATCAGGCATCGGGATGGTGCGCTGCCCGGTCGGCGACAAGTACGTGATGGAGGAGATGCTCAAGCGGGGCATCGCGCTCGGGGGCGAGCAGTCGGGACACGTGATCTTCTCCGACTACCTGTTCACCGGCGATGGCCTCTGCACGGCACTGAACGTGCTGCAGACCGTGGCGGCTACCGGTCGCACGCTCGCCGATCTCGCCGATGATCTCGTGAACTACCCGCAGGTCCTGTTGAACGTACGCGTGCGCCAGAAGACGGATCTCGCCGGTGTTCCCGCCATCGCCGCGGTGATGGCCGACGTCGAGCGGCGCGTGGCGGGACACGGTCGGCTGCTGGTCCGCTACTCGGGCACCGAACCGCTCCTGCGTGTCATGCTCGAGGGCAAGGACCAGGACGAGATCAAGGCCTGGGCGCAGGAGATCATCGACGTCGTGCAGGCCGAGCTCGGCTGACTGCCGGTTGCAGATTGCCGATTCGTCAACTGGCCTTTCGCGTTTAGCATGTCCCGTATGGTCCGACTGTCGGTCAACGTGAACAAGGTGGCGACGCTGCGCAACTCGCGCGGCGCGCACGATCCGAAGGTGCTCGACGCGGTCGACGTCTGTCTTGCTGCCGGCGTCACCGGTATCACCGTCCACCCCCGCGCCGACCAGCGGCACATCACGCCGACCGACGTACGCGAGGTCGCGGCCCGACTCAGAGGGCGTCGCCCGGGCGTGGAGTTCAACATCGAGGGTGACCCGCGTCCAGACTTCATCGACCTCGTCCACGACGTGCGACCGGACCAGTGCACGCTGGTGCCGGTCGTCCCCGGTGAAATCACGAGCCAGGCCGGCTGGACCCGGGTGGCCGGGGCGGAACAGCTGCCGGGTGTCATCGCAGCGATGAAGCAGCGCGGCATCCGCGTGAGCCTCTTCGTCGATCCCACCGCGGATGCCATCGCGCTGGCGCGGCAGGTGGGCGCAGACCGTGTGGAGCTGTACACGGAGCCCTTTGCCCGCGCGTACGAGCAGGGCGCCGAGGCGGCGGTGAACGCCTTCGAGCGCTACGTCGTGGCCGCGGAGCTGGCGCACGAGGCCGGCCTGGGCATCAACGCCGGCCACGACCTGAACCTCGACAATCTCGTGCTCTTCCGCGAACTGCCCTACCTCGACGAGGTGTCGATCGGCCACGCGATCATCTCGCGCGCGCTGTTCGTGGGGCTCGACACGGTCGTTCGCGAGTACCTGCGCGTGCTCGCGACCTAGGAGCCGCCGGAGCCGGCCTCCCGCCAGGCACGCCCGCGCCCGCCGGTCCTGCCGCCCACGCTCAGAAGCGCATCATCCGGTTCACCTTCACCACGAACGCCCGATTTCGCAACCCCACGAATCCGCGCTGGACCGTGTCGTGCTCGTCCGCGTAGACCACGAAGAACTCGCTGCCGGGACGATACTCCCAGCGGAAGCGGAGGTTGCTGCTGTACACGTGATCGGTCGACGAGTACTGCACCAGGGCGCTGGCGAACATGCGCGGAGAGAAGCCGTAGTCGGTTCGCGCTCGCAGCACCGTGGACGTGAACGCACCGACAGGCAGCGAGACCTGGTTCAGGGACAACGAGGGTTCGAGCGACCACTGCTTCAGCAGTGCGACGCGGCCGCCGCTGTAGCTGACGGCCCTGATGTCGCCGTTGTAGAAGTGGCCCGCCTGCAGCGACGCCGTGCCTGATATCCGTCGCTGCTGGCCGAAGGCATACGACGCCGTGACATCGCTGAATCCGTAGCCGCCCACCGGCAGCACGACGCCAGGCGACACCGTGAAGGGCCGGACCAGCAGTTCATAGCTGCTGGTCGCCTCCAGCGTGAACATGTCGCTGTTCTGGAACTCGATCGCCCCCCTGGCGCCCCGCTGCCGCGTTTCTACCTGGCTCGCGCCGTTGAC